>Ga0207701_10000136_pt1 | contig 67553 bp, 44 predicted proteins | sample KBSSwiSSwithPhiX_FD_184294 | JGI IMG/M metagenome (GOLD analysis project Ga0207701, IMG submission 184294) | Switchgrass rhizosphere bulk soil microbial communities from Kellogg Biological Station, Michigan, USA, with PhiX - S5 (SPAdes) (version 2) | ecosystem: Environmental > Terrestrial >... | reverse complement strand
GACGACCGAACAGTTCGCCATGAAACCATTCGATGTCATCCGTGTCGGAACCGTAGCCCCCTTGGCCGTGCTTTCTTTAGGCACCGCCGCTTGCCGCCAGCCGGACGCCCAACGGAGTGTCGGCGGCCCGGCTGTACCTGCCGACCAGGCCGCTGAATGTGATCGGCCTGATTGCGTCAGGCATGAGTCCGCGTCACCAGGCTCCACTGATTGGAAGAGAACCGGGGATCAATATGCGGCTTCGGGCCTCGCATCGTTGCGCCCGAGCTCAGGCCGTGCCTGGGGCGGGGGTGAGGCCGGTCACGTTACCCACACGAGTCAATCGCGCACGTCATACACGCGGACTGCCGACTGCTGCGTCCCGCGAGCCGGCACCGCGACGTACAAGCGCCCGGGCTCCGGCACATAGAGCGAGGTTCTGGCCCCGGACGCGGAGGGCAGGCGCGAGATCCGGGTGAGGTGATCTGGATCGTCCTGGTGAAGGATATCGACGGAGCCCTCGCCTCCGGTCACGTAGAGCCGCTGGCGCTCCGTGTCGTAGAAGAGGTCATCGGTATCGCCGACCGTATCGAGTGAGCCGACCCGCTTCCCGGTGTTCGTGTCGTAAATCAAAACCACAGCCGGTCGTCGGCAGCCGAGATACAGGCGGTGGTGCGTGGCATCGAGGGCCATCGGATAGTTCGCCGCCGCATCGCTCACCGGCCACGTCCCAATCATCGACATCGACGTGCGATCGAGGACCGCCACCTGCCGGGCATCGGGAACGTTCACGAAGATGCGGGATCCGGACGGCTCGAGCTGGAACGACTCCGGATGTCCGGCCAGCTTGACCTCGCCCATCCGCTTACCGTCGAGTGCGACCCTGGCGATCGCGCCACTGCCATATCCGACGAAGAGCTGCTTGGCTGAGGCGTCGTAGCGCACGTTGTCTGCATCGCTGCCGAGCGCCACTCGCGCGACGACGTGATAGTCCGTCGCATCGAGGAGCACGAGATCCCCGCTGCCACCGTTGGCCACGGCAACGAGCCCAGGGCTTGGGACGAAGGCAATGCCCTGTGGTTCATGGAACCCGTCCAGCCGGCGCAGCCACGCGCCAGCCCGCGTGTCCACGACTTCGACGGAATCGTTCCCCAGGGCGGCGACGAACAGCCGCCCGCCAGCAACGTCCACGGCCAGGTGATCGATGCGCCCTTTGACGCCGGGCAGCGCGATCACCGGGCCGGGAGCAAGCCCACCTTGCAGGAGTCCGTCTACGGCACCGACAGCGACGAGCAGCAGGACGAGCACACGGTGCATGGAGTCTCCGAGCAGCGACAGGCGAGAGGCGCGCGATGCTACTGCTTCTCGTACACCGCGACGTTGTTCACCTGCTGCCCCGCCGCATTCGTGCCAGTGGTCGTCACCGTCCTGGTCTTGCCGTCAGCCGACACGACCGACCTCTGCGTCAGGGTGACTTTACCGGCCTTTTTCTGAATCGTTTGCACCGTGGTGGCGTCGATGCGCGTGCGCGCGATCGTATCCGCGTCGGGGTTGTTGCCAGTGACGGGAGCGTCCTTGCCGTCATAGGCCGCCGTGCTCTCCCAGTGTCTCGTCGTTCCATCAGCGAGCACCTGGTCGACGACGACCTTCGTGCCGTTTCCTGCGGCCTCGATCTTGGTGGTGGCGCTCTTCGGAACGGGCCCAGGGCTGTACTTTGATTTTGCAACATTCAGCGTCCAGGCGCCTATCTGTGAATCGCTTTGCGCGAGCGCAGAGCCGGCAAGAAAGAATGACAATCCCATGCACGCGACTAACCGGAAGAGGGAACGGATTGTGAGTCTCATATAGTCTCCTGTGAACGTGACCGCGAAAGGCGGCCTTACTGTAGCACCGCTGCCAAATTTCGGCCCCGACGCGCATTCATGCCGCGCGAACCGCAGCCATCCGATCGCAGCGACCATCCTGAAGCTGACTACGGCTGCGTCAGAAAGCGCCGCCATCATCTCAGGGTTGGGAGGTCCGGGCCTCCTGAGGGCCCGGCGCATCACGCTGCCTTCTCGCCCCGGTCTGCCACCCGCTTGCGGCCGAGATGGCCGAAACCTGGTGTCGCGCGCGCCCCGTGGCAGGTTGATGGCGCGGCAGGGATAGAATCCCCTCAACGTGAAAAAAGAGCTCGCGACTCTCCTGTTGCTGGTCGTCTTGTGCGCCATCGTCACCGCGCTCAACCCGCGGTTCCTGTCGGCCTCGAACCTCCAGAACACGGCCCGCCTGATCGGCGCGTTCGGGATCTTCAGCCTCGGTCTCGGCCTGGTCATCATCACCGGCGGCATCGACCTGTCGGTCGGCTCGGCGTTCGCTCTCATGGGCGTGCTGCTCTCGATCATGTTGACGGCGTGGCACATTGCCTGGCCAATGGCCGTGCTCATCACCCTCGCGCTGGGCGCGCTGCTCGGCTGGCTGCACGGCCTGCTGATCACCCGCCTGGGGCTGCAGCCGTTCATCGTCACCTTGTGCGGGCTGCTCCTGTATCGCGGACTGGCCCGCTTCATCGCCGACGACGAGACGAAAGGGTTTGGTGACTCGGTCGGGTTCGAAACCTTGCAGCGGCTCGCGACCGGCAGCCTGTTTCACGTCCCGACCCCGTTCGTCCTGCTGGCCGTCATCTCGGTCGTGATGTGGGTGGTCCTGCACCGATCCGTATATGGGCGGCATCTCTTCGCCACCGGCCGCAACGAGACCGCCGCGCGGTACTCGGGGGTGAACACGCGGAGAGTCGTGGTGGGCGCCTATGTGATCCTCGGCGCCCTGACCGGGGTGTCGGCGATCGTCTTCGCGTTCTACACGAACTCGATCTCGCCGTCGTCTCACGGCAACTTTTTCGAGTTGTACGGCATTGCCGCGGCCGTGCTCGGCGGCTGCAGCCTGCGCGGCGGGGAGGGATCCGTCCTCGGCATCCTGCTCGGCACGACGCTGCTGCAGGTGTTGCAGAATCTCGTCAACCTGCTCGGGATTCCGAGCTCGCTCAATTTCGCGGTGATGGGCGGCGTCATCCTGATTGGCGTCGTCGGCGACCAGATTCTCCAACGCCGCGCGGTGCGGGTCCGCGCGAGCTAGCGTCGTCGCGCACGTCCCGGGTCGCACCCCTTTCGGGCACGCCCGTTCCCAGCCACGGAGAGTGAGAATACCGTGTGTATCGAGCGCATCGCCGCAGAGCGGGACTAGAGCCACACGTCGATAGCAATGCCCGCCAGGTACGACATCATGGCGAGGCGACTCTCGCCCCAGGCGGTCGATGGCTCGAACAGCGCCGCCGAGCGGTGTCCGACCGGCCCAGAGTAGGATGACCAACGTGTCCGTGTTTCTCTCGCCGCGCGGCGAACATGAGGGAGAGTCGAATGTCGTTGAGGAGAACCGCCGTCCTGATTTGCGCCAGTGTGCTCGTCGTCACTGGTTGCTCGCGCCAGCAGTCGTCGACGAAGAGGCTCGCCTTCATCACCAATAACGCCGCGGATTTCTGGACCATCGCGCGGCGCGGTACGGAGAAGGCGGACGCCGCGCTGCCGGACGTGGTCGTCGAGTTCCGCCTTGGCGACGGTACCACGGCGGCGCAGAAGCGCATCGTGGACGATTTGCTCGCGAAAGGCGTGGACGGGATCGCGATCAGCCCGGTCGATCCGGCCAACCAGACGGCGATGCTGAACGACGCGGCGAAGCAGGCGCTCGTGTTCACGCACGACAGCGACGCGCCGGACAGCAAACGCGAGTGCTACGTCGGCACCGACAACGTGGCGGCCGGACGGCAGGCCGGGGACCTGATCAAGGAAGCGCTCCCGCAGGGCGGCAAGATCGCCATCTTCGTCGGCAAGCTGGACGCGCGCAACGCTCAGGAGCGCCTGCAGGGCATCAAAGAGGCGATCGCCGGATCGAACATCAGCATCATCGACGTCCGCACGGACGACACCGATCAGGTCCGGGCCAAAGCGAACGTGTCGGAGATGCTGGTCAGCCACCCGGACGTTACCGCGCTGGTGGGATTATGGAGCTATAACGGGCCGGCGATCCTGAACGCGGTGCGGGATGCGGGCAAGACGGGACAGGTGAAGATCATCGCCTTCGACGAAGACGACGAAACGCTGACCGGGGTCAAGTCGGGAGCGATCGTCGGCACGGTGGTGCAGCAGCCGTACGAGTTCGGCTACCAGTCGATCACGCTGCTCGAGAAGGCATTGAAGGGAGATCGCTCCGGAATCCCGGCGAGCCACCAGTTGTTCATCCCGACGCGGGTGATTCGGCAGAACAGCGTCGACGAATTCCGCACGACACTGAATCAGCTGCGCGGCCGGTGACGAGCGCGCCGCTGCTCCAGCTCCGGGCGATTCAGAAGCGCTTTCCGGGCGTTCACGCGCTCCGCGGCGTCGACCTCGACGTCCGCGCCGGCGAGGTCGTCGCGCTGCTCGGCGAGAATGGCGCCGGCAAGTCGACGCTGATGAAGATCGTCGGCGGTATCGAGCAGCCGGACTCCGGCGAGGTGCTGATCGACGGGACGCCCACGAGCATGCGCGACGTCCACCGCGCGACCGATCTCGGGATCGCCTTCATCCATCAGGAGCTGAACCCGCTCGACAACCTCGACGTCGCCGGCAACGTCCTGCTCGGCCGCGAACCGACGCAGTGGGGTGCGCTGCGGCTGATCGATCGCGTCAGGATGCGCGACACGGTACGAACCTACCTCGAGCGCATCGGACTCGACGTGTCGCCGGACACGCCGATGGCGACCCTGTCGATCGCCGCACAGCAGCTGGTCGAGATTGCCAAGGCGCTGTCGCTCGACGCGCGGCTGATCATCATGGACGAGCCGACGTCCAGTCTCACCCTCACCGAGACGAGCCGGCTGCACGACGTGGTCTCGTCCCTTCGCGACCGGGGTGTCGCGATCATCTACATCACCCACCGCCTCGGCGAAGTGCGGACCGTAGCCGATCGTGCCGTCGTCCTGCGCGACGGCGCCAACGCCGGGACACTCGCGCGCGACGAGCTGACCCACGACAGGATGATCGGCCTGATGGTCGGGCGCGACATCAATCTGGAATACGAGCCCGCCGGCGCACAAAGCGGCAGCGACTTCATCGTCGAGGAGCTGCGCACGCGGCGGTACCCGCAGCATGCCGTCTCGTTTGCCATCGGTCGCGGAGAGATCGTCGGCATGGCCGGTCTGATTGGCGCCGGCCGTTCCGAAATCGCCCGGGCGATATTCGGCATCGAGCCGCCGGTTGGCGGAGCCGTGAGCCTGCATGGGCAGCGGCTGCGGATCGCACAGCCCGCGGCTGCCATTCGGCACGGGATCTTCCTTGTTCCCGAGGATCGCCGGCTCGCCGGCCTCGTCGTGGATTTCTCGATTCGCGAGAACGTCTCCCTCCCGGCCCTCCACAGATACTCGCGACACGGGCTCATCGCGGCGGCACAGGAGCGGCAGGCCGCGGCGGCCGTCTGCGATCAGCTGCAGGTCAGGGCGCCGTCCATTGACGTCAGGGTCGCGACCCTCAGCGGCGGCAACCAGCAGAAGGTGGTGCTGGCGAAGTGGCTCGCGCTCGGTCCGAAGGTGCTGGTGGTCGACGAACCGACGCGCGGCATCGACGTCGGAGCGAAGGCGGAGATCTACCGGCTGCTGCGCAGCCTGGCGCACGAAGGCGTCTCGATCTTGATGATCAGCAGCGACATGGAGGAAATCCTCCACGTCAGCCATCGCGTCGCCGTCATGCACGAAGGCCGCCTGACCGGGATCGTCGAACGGGTCGACTGCACCGAGCAGCGCATCATGGCGCTCGCCGTCGGTCAGCAGCCGTAGCGCTCAGCCGTGCTTCTCGTGCCACGCCCACGCGTGCCGGACGATCGTCTCGAGATCGGAGTAGCGGCACGTCCACTGCAGCACCTCGCGTGCCCGCCCGGGGGCAGCAACGAGCTCCGCGGGATCGCCGGCCCGGCGCGGCGCCTCGACGACGGGAACCGGACGGCCAGCCACACGCGACACGGTATCTACCACCTCCCGGACTGAGTGGCCCTGGCCGGTGCCGAGATTAATCGCCTGGCTCGCCGTTCCCGAGCCGAGGCGGTCGAGCGCGCGGAGATGGGCATCCGCCAGATCCGTGACGTGGATGTAGTCGCGGATCGCGGTTCCGTCGGCGGTTGGATAATCCGTGCCGAAGATCTTCACGGGGGGACGCTTGCCCTGTGCCGCGCCGATGACGAGCGGGATCAGATGCGTCTCGGGATCGTGCTCCTCGCCGATCTCGGTGTCAGGATCCGCTCCCGCGGCGTTGAAGTAGCGGAGCGCCATCCACCGCAGCCCGTGGATCTCGCCGTACCAGCGGAGCATCTGCTCTACCATCAGCTTCGACTCGCCGTACGGATTCACCGGCGCCTGCGGGTGGGTCTCATCGATCGGGACTCGGACCGGGTCGCCGTAGGTCGCGCACGTCGAGGAGAACACGATCGTGCCGACGCCGGCGCGGTGCATGGCCTCGAGCAGATTGAGCGTGCCGACCGTGTTGTTGCCGAAGTACTTGCCCGGGTCGACCATCGACTCGCCAACGAGCGCGTTGGCGGCGAAATGGACCACGCCCTCGATCGCGTGCCGCCCGAATACGTCCGCGAGGCGTTCCGGATCGGAGAGGCTGCCGCGCTCGAGCGGTCCCCACTTCACCGCCCAGTCGTGCCCCTGGCTCATGTCGTCGAAGATCACCGGCTGGTGGCCCGCGGCAGCGAGAAACTTTGCGGTGTGGCTGCCGATGTATCCCGCGCCCCCGGTCACAAGAATCTTCATCTCTTCTCCTACGAGTGGGTTCGAGCCCGCCGCCCGCGGCCCGGCACTTGGGTGCGTCCTCAGGCCGGGTCGAGACGAATCGCCCCGATGTGCGCCGCGCCCGGAGAGCTGCCGTCGAACACGAAGGTGTCGCGACCAGTCTCTTCCCTGTATTGCCGCGCAATGTCCCGGACGCGGTCACGCGCGCCCGCATCACCGAGCACGGCCACCGTTCCGCCGCTGCCGCCACCGGTGATCTTCGCGCCGTAGATGCCGCGCGAGACACCCGCCTCGCGCGCTAGCGCGACGAGCCGGTCGGTGCCCGCCGATCCGAGCCCGCAGGCCGAGTAGCTGGCGTGCGATTCGTACATCAACGCTCCGAGCCGCATCGCGTCGGGACGGGATCGCAGCTGTCGTGCCCACTCGGTCACGCGCTCGTGCTCGTAAATCGGATGCGCCGTCGCCTTCCTGATCCCATACCGGCGCGAGGGATCGACACGCGTCACGCGATCGGTGATGCCCTGATAACGCGCCAGGAAGGCATCGCCATCGAGCGATTCCGGGAGCTCGGGCGCGAACTGGCGGAAGGTCGCGTTGCCGACATTCGCCAGATACCCATGCCACCGCGGATCCTCGATCGACACCTGCCCGGCACAATCGCCGGGTGTGACACGCAACCCGGCGAGTTCCGCGAGGATGCGATACCCCATGAATGCCCCGACGCGCACCGCACCGTAGTCCGCCCCGGTCACGGCGTGCCGGATGCCGGAGTCGATACCCCACACGCCGAGCGATCGGGGCAGTCCGATGCTGCCCTGGAGCTCGGCGGGTTGACAGAGAAGCGCGAGCAGGCCGCCAGCTTCACCGCAAATTGCCGCCATCTGGTCCATGACGCCGCACGGCGCGCCAACGATCAGGTTCTCGACCTGCTGACATCTCAGCGCGCGAAGGCGAGGCTCGATCGGTACCGGCCACGCCGCGATCACCGCCTCCATTGTGGCGGCCTCGATCGCGGCCGACGAGCTGACGCCTTTCCCCTCGGGCACGTCGGACTCGACGAGGACGGCCGCGCCCTGTTCGAAGCGCACCGCGTGCTCGCGCGCGAGCACATGGAACACGCCCGCCACATAGGCCGCCCAGTGCCGGGCAGGGTCTGCCGCGAACCAACTCCGCACCGCGTCATACGGGCGATCGCCGTCGGCGACGAGGTCGAGCGGCACATCGCATCGCCGCTCGTGACCGTCGGTGCCGACTGAGACGATCGAGATGCGCCGTTCCGGCCAGCGCCGCAGTGCCACGCGCGTAGCCTCGCGTATCGGCCACTGCAGGACGAGCGCGCCAGAGTAGTCCGCGATCCCGCCCATCACGTCCAGCCGTCCCGGCGCTCGCGCGACGAAGACGGGAGCCGCACCCTCGCCGGTGGCGGGCGCCCACACGCCTCCGCCCACGCGCGCCGCGACATCAGCGGCAAATCGCGCGAGATCCGGGACGTCGGCCGGGATCGCCGACATCGGATGGAGCAGAGGTTTCATGCCAGCAGTCCGCGGCGTCTCAGCGCGTGCTGCAAATGCGGATCCACCGCGGCTCTGAGCGTGTGGTTGGCAAAACCGATCCAGGTCACGTCCGACGTGACATCGAGCGGCGCCGCGAGCTGGCCGCCGTGCTCGTCGGTGACGGATACGCCCAGCTCACGGGCGATGAGCTCCGTGCACAGATCGTAAGGATGGCAGCACAGGGCGGCGCCACCGGCGCGTCGCCGTTCGACGAGCGCGCGCAGGTCGGCAACAAAACGATCGTGACCCGACATGAGCTCGTACAGCTGGCCCCCGGTGCAGATGTACTGGTCCTCGAACGACTGCGCCTTGCCCGGTTGCGGAGGCCCGAGCACGGCCTCCACGATCTCGTCGTCGATCGAGGCGAGCTCCGCCCGGTTGCCAGGGAAGAAGCGGGAGATCGTCGCAAAACCGTGCGCGATGGTCGTCGCGGTTGACGGCTGCGGCAGGTGCGACGCCTGCTCACCGGTCAACCGGTTGTACCGGACGGCCGCCACACCTTGACCGCGGACTGCCCATAGCTGGTCCGACAGGTGCTGCTTGACGAGCGGAATCTCCGTTTGAACAGCCAGCTCGATGTCCGCCAGCGTGCACGAGCCCGCGCCGGGGGCGACGCCGGTCAGAATCCACGCGGGACGCTTCTGGTACATGAGCCCACGCGTCCCATCGATCGGATCGACGATGATCGTCCACGCCGGGGCGCGGCTCGCGCCGGCCGGCACGATCACCCGGCCGCCGGGCAGCCCCTCGGCGACGAGCAGGACGGGGGCGTCCGGCGTCGCAATCGTGCGCCCGATCTCCTCGACGAGCACATGCTCGGCCACGCGATCGATCGCATAGATCGTGTCCCCGTCCTCGTCGCGAGCCACGCGGGACAGCGCGCTTGCCGCGACCCGCTCGCACGCGTCCACGACGTCCCGGCGGATCCGCCGATGCAGGGCCTGAACCGGCGCGAGGAGCGGATGGGCGACGGTCACGACGATGGCGCGAGGTAGTGGGGGCCGCCGGCCGCGACGAGCTCCGCCGCCTTTTCGTCCGGAGACGTATCGCTCAGGAAGTTCCCCCCGCCGATCTCCGGGCCGGCGAGGTACTTCAGCAGATTGGGGCGACGAAGTGGCGGATGGAACTCGATATGGAAGTGGAAGCCTGTCGCGTCGCCCTTCACCGGGGCCTGGTGCAGCGCCATGACGTATGGGAAGGGCATCCGCCAGAGGTTGTCGAACCGGATCACGACGTCGCGGAGCACCGTCGCGAGATCCCGCCGCTCATCAGGGTCGAGATCCGCAATCGTCGCGACGCTCCGGAGCGGCGCCACATAGGTCTCGTAGGCGTATCGCGCGAAGTAGGGCACGAACGCAATCGCGCTGCCGTAACGGCTGACGATCCGTCTCCCGTCCTGCTGCTCCGCGGAGAGGATGTCCTGAAACAGAATACGGCCTGTCTGCTCGACGTGACGGCGGCCGGCGAGCAACTCCGTCTCGATGTACTTGAAGGTGAAGTTGGTCGCGTAGATCTGGCAATGCGGGTGCGGGTTGCTGACGCCGACGACGGCGCCCTTGTTCTCGAAGACGAGGACGAACTCCACTTCGGGATGAGTCGCGAGCTCGCGCATCTGCTGCTGCCAGGTCTCGAGCAGGACGTCCACCGCCTCGACGTCGAGCTCGGCCAGCGCGACGTCGTGGCGCGGGCTGTAGCAGACCACGCGCGCGACGCCGGTTGCGGGACGATTGCGATAGATGCCGCCAGGGGACGTCAGTTCATGCGGCGCGGCGGAGCCGACGCACGGATGGTCGTTGTCGAACACGAAGGTGCCGCTGTAGACGGCGTTCAGAGCGCCGCTCACGCGGGCGTTGCCCGGGCATAGGTAGCACGCCGGATCGAACGTGGGCGGCCGCGGCGCCTGAGCCCCGACTTCGGCGCCCGACCAGGGACGGGACTGCCGGTGCGCCGCGACGATGACCCATTCTTCGCGCAGCGGGTGCCAGCGCTCCTCCCACATGCGCGGCTCAGCGCGCCTCGAGCGTCAACACCACGATGCCATGCGCGGGGACGGTGTAGGTGAACCCCGGCTTGACCCCGGAGACTCGTGATGTCACCGGCACCACGGCCTGGGGCGCGTCGATCGAGTTGGTTGCGGTGCGATCCGCCGCGAGCGTCATCGCCGTGGCGTTCGGTGCGAGCGTGCTCAGGCCGCTGATATCGAGCTGGACCGGCGCGTCGGCGTCGGTCGCGTTCACCAGCTTTGCGTAGATCGTTCCCGACCGGCTGTCGCGGGTGACCGAGACGAGCACGTCCGTGTCGGTCGCCGTGGTCTTGAGAATCCGATCCCCGATCTGGCTGCTGAACATCTTGATCGCGTGATAGCTCGGCGAGCCATAGACCCGCAAGCCGTCGTACCCAATCAGGTTCGGGCGCCACTGCCGTGCGCCGGGGTTGACGTTCACGAACATCGGCGCGTAGCAATTCATGACCACGATGTCCGAGTTCTTCTCCATCTGGGTCATGAAGGCTGCGTCCCCGAGCGCCGCCTGCATGTTCGGTGTGGGTGGCTCGCCGCGTGACTTGGGATTCCACGGCTCGAAGGGCGTTTCATAGGCGGCCCATTCGCCGACGAAGATCTCGGGCCCGCGCCGGTCGTAGCCCTCGTACTGGCCGCGCGCCATCTTCAGGAACACGTCGACCGTGCGGTAGTAGTGCTCGTCGACCACGTCCGGTTTGATGCTGCGCACGCGCAGCGCCTCGGGCTGCTCGAACCCGACGGTCGAAATCACCTTGAGCTGCGGATAGCGCGCCTTGATCGCCTGGTTGAACTGTACGAACCGCTGATCGTACGAACCGGACTTGTCGAACCAGTCCTCGTTGCCGACCTCGACGTAGGTCAGCTTGAAGGGCTGGGGGTGACCCGCTTTGGCCCGCAGCGCGCCCCATTTCGACGTCGCCGGCCCCGTCACGTACTCGATCTCGTCGAGGGCGTCCTGCACGTACGGCTCGAGGTCCGGCCCGGGATTGACGTGTACTCCCTTCAGCGAGTACCCGGCATAGACCGCGAGCAGCGGCTCGGCGCCCATGTCCTCGGCCCACAGCAGGAACTCATAGAGGCCGAGGCCGTCGGTCGACCGATAACTCCACGGCCCGACGTGTCCCGGCCGGCCGGCCAGCGGTCCGAGCGTTTTCTTCCATTCGAAGCGGTCGGCGATCTGATCCCCCTCCAGGAAGTTGCCGCCGGGGAAGCGCAGGAACTTCGGCTTCATGTCGACCATCATCTGCATGATGTCGGGCCGGAAGCCGTTCGGCTGGTTGTTGAACGTCGGCGGGAACAGCGACGCGAAGCTGAACCAGACCGTGCCGGGCCGCTCGACCGTCAGCACGTACCGCGCCGCCGTCGTCGGCGTGACGCGGCCTGTCTGGAGCGTCACCTCGTACTGCTTCCACGCCGTGCCCAGACCGGAGACGGTACCGGAGGCGAACGTGGTCGTTCCGTCGTTGCTCTGGATCGAGACGGTGACCGGGCCGCCGAATTCGGGGGCCGCTTTGGCGTAGAACGAGGCGTGATACCGGGTGTCCGGCTTCACCGGGATGCCCCAGTAGCCTTCGTTCGCTACGCCCGCCGCATGACCCTTTGAAGCCTGCGTCACCTCGACGCGCAGGCTGGTGGGGAGGGTGTCGTTCAGCGGCTGACTCTTGTCGAGCGCGATCGCCGCGGCCGCACCGTCCCCCTGCACTGCTGCCCAGTGCGCCGCCGACCCCGCATCGTCGAGGAACGCCCGGTTGCGTACCAGCTCGGCATACAGGCCGCCGTCGTACGAGTGATTGATCTCCTCCGTCATCAACCCGTAGAACAGCCGGCTCACGTTGGCCGAGGAGGAACCCGCGTCGATGGTGATGGTGGGGCCGGCCGCCCGGGTCGATGTCGCGGCGGCGAAGAGGAGCAGCGATACGAACAGTTTTGGTCTCAGCACAGTCCCGTCCCGCCGACCGACGCCCGCCCGGTCGGGCGCGCGGCGAAGGCTGCCAAATTGTCTGCCGTCCACACGCCAGAGGTGGCGGCGAGGCGGACTCGCGTCATCGCTTCACCGGCTCGAACGAAAGCGTCCGGCTGAAGAACGGCATCACGTGCTGCTGGAACCGCACGGCCACGTCGCTGGTGTGCGTACCAGGGTAGACCTCGAAGGTGTTCGCGACGCCGTTCTGATCGAGCGCGTCGTGGAGCTTTCCGGCGTCGACGCGCAGGCCGTCCTGATCGCCGACGTCGATTGCGATGGCGCGATACCGCCGCAGGTCGGCGATGTACTGATCGATGAAGGCCAGCGGCGCGTTGGCCGTCCATTTCGCCAGGACCCCTGCCTCCTTCTCCCCGGTCGGCAGGTCCAGGTAGAGCGGCGGGTTCTTCGGATTCGGCGACCACGCCGCCGCCGACGCCAGCTGCGCCCGCAATCCGAAGGGGAGCTTCGCCGAGTCCGCGGCAGTTTTCACCGCAGCCAGAGCCTCGTCGTTCGCGGCGTTGTTGCCGCGCCCGGCCCCGCTACCCCGCGGCGAGAGGCAGCACGGGCTCATGATGTACAGGCTGCCGAACACGTCAGCGTGCTTCATCCCGATGCGCGTCGCGCCGTAGCCGCCCATGGAGTGGCCGACCAGGCCGCGGCTCTCCCGCGTGGGGATCGTCCGATAGTGCGCGTCCATATACGACACGACGTCGCGCGCGACGTAGTTCTCGAAGTCGCCGGTGGTCACGGAGCTGGAGTACATGGACCCGTTGTGCACCGTCTTCGAGTCGGGCAGGACGACGATCATCTCGCGCGCACCGCCGGCAAACGCGCCCTCGATCGTCTGCGGCACGTGGATCTCCTGCGACCACTGCTCGGCGCCGATGGAGTAGCCGTGCAGCGCGTAGACCACCGGATAACGCCGCGTGCGGTTCTGGTTATAGCCCGGCGGCAGGAAGACGATCGCATCGCGGTCGACGGTATTGCCTTCCAAATTGCCTTCGAGCGCCTGACCATGGATCTTGATGCGCTCGACGATGGCGGGCGGCGCGCCCGCGACCACCTCGGGGACGTTCGTCTTCACTTGCGCCGCGAGCGCGAGGGAGCCGATCGTCGCGGCGAACGAGACGGCAAGCATGGTCACCTGGCGTTCCGACACGGGCAACTCCTTGACAGCGATGCACCTGGATGCGGCCGAAGGGTACACGAAATGGAATCAAACATGAAGCGCCGGCGGCCCCATGTCGGGGACGGCTGCAGCCTTCGCCGAGCTGACGCTGTGCAGCGTGGAAGTCGATCGAACGGCAGCCGCGATGAGCGCGCGGACCACGCGTTTAACGCTGGCGCACCTGCTGCAGGTCCTCACCGGACAGCGTCAGCGATTCACCGCGCCGCGTGGAGAAGGTGCGCAGCGTGTCGCCGCGACGGATACGGAGCCGCTCGCCGAGCAGCGAACGAACGGTCGCCCGCTCCAGCGCGCCGTTGTTCCACGTCAGGTCGACCTCGAATCCGCCGCGCGCGCGCAACCCGGTGACCCGGCCGGCCGGCCATGCGGCGGGCAATGCGGGCAGCAGTCGGACCTCGCCCTGGTCGCACTGGAGCAGCATTTCGGCGATCGCCGACGTCCCGCCGAAGTTGCCGTCGATTTGAAACGGCGGGTGGGCGTCGAACATGTTGGGGTAGGTGCGCTCGGGGCCGAGCAGGAACTTCAGGATGTCGAAGGCGTGATTGCCATCGGCGAGCCGGGCCCAAAGGTTGATCCGCCACGCCGTCGCCCAGCCGGTGGCCTGATCACCCCGGATCTCGAGAGAGCGCTTGACGGCGGCGGCGAGCTCCGGTGTGCGGCGGACGTCGATGTCGTGCCCCGGGAAGAGGCCGAACAGGTGCGACACGTGCCGGTGGTGAATCTCAGGCGCCTGCATGTCCCAGTCTTCCAGCCATTCCTGCAACTGGCCGGCGCTGCCGATCTGCAGCGGCGGCAGCCGCCCGCGGGTCGCGCGCCACTGCTGCTGGAGGTCGGGGTCGACATCGAGTGTGCGCGCCGCTTCCAGCGCGTTGCCGAACAGCTCGCGCAGGATCTCGCCGTCCATCGTCGGGCCCATGGCCAGCGACGTGCCGTACGGGTGCGGGTTCTCCGGCGATAGGGACGGAGAGGTGACCAGCCAACCGTGCGTGGGCTCCTCGACGAGCGTATCGGTGAAGAACTGCGCCGCCCCCTTGATCAGCGGGTAGATGCGCCGCAGATAGGTCCGGTCGCCGGTGTAGGTGTAGCGATCCCAGAGCGGCAGCGTCAGCCAGGCGCCGCCGGTCGGCCACATCCCCCATGCCGGTCCGTCGATCGGCCCGGTGGCGCGCCAGAGATCCGTGTTGTGATGGGCCATCCAGCCGCCCGCGCCGTACATCTCGCGTGCGGTTCGCGCCCCGGTCACCGACAGGTCTGAGACCATCGCCGTCAAGGGGTCCATGGTCTCGGCCAGGTTGGTCGAGAGCGCGGGCCAGTAGTTCATCTCGGTGTTGATGTTGATGGTGTACTTGCTGCCCCACGGCGGCGCCATGCTCTCGTTCCAGATGCCCTGAAGGTTGGCTGGCTGAGAACCGGTGCGGGAGCTGGCAATGAGCAGGTAGCGGCCGTACTGGAAGTAGAGCGCGGCCAGCCCTGGATCGGCGCCGTCGGCGAACGCCCGCACACGCTCGTCCGTCGGCACGTTCTTCGACGGCCCCAGGTCGAGTGTGACGCGGTCGAAGAGCGGCTGGTAATCGAGGAGGTGCGCGGCGCGAAGCGCCTCGATGGTCTTGCTCGATGCCGGATCGAGCGCGGCTGCGACGCGCGCGGCGGGATCGGCACCGACGTCCTCGAAAGTCCGGTAGCTGGTGGCCGCGGCGATGAGGAGCGTGGCGGAGTCCGCATCACGAACGACCACGGCGTCGCCGCTGGTGCGGCGGGTTCCGCCGGTCGCGACGACCCGGACCCGGGCCTCGAAGCGCAGGGCGCCTTTCATCGGACGACCGTCTGCGGTCGCGCCGGTTCCGTCGCCGTTGACGCCGCGCATCACGACGTCGCTGTCTGCCGCCTCCACCGTCGCCTGCTGCGGGGTGCGCATCCGGGTCTCGAACGAGATGTGGCCGGGACGGCTGGCGGTCAGTCGTACGACGATGACCTGATCGGGTGCGCTCGCGAACACCTCGCGCGAGAACGTGACGTCCCCGCTGGTGTAGGAGACGCGAGCCGTAGCCGTTGTCAGATCGAGCTCGCGCCGGTAGTTCTCGACCGACGCCACTTCAGGGAAAGTCAGCGCGAGGTCGCCGACCGTCTCGTACGGCATCTGCGCCAGCGGCTTTGACATGACCTTCGCGTCCACGAGCGTCGCCGCCTCGCGATACTTGCGCTCGGCGAGCAGCCGCCGCACTTCCGGAAGGGCCGCCTTGGCGTCGGGGTTCACCGGGTCATAGGGGCGGCCTGCCCATAGCGTGTCTTCGTTCAGCTGCAGCCGCTCGTTGACAACGCCGCCGAAGACCATCGCGCCGAGGCGTCCGTTGCCGACCGGCAGCGCCCGGACCCACTCGGCGGTGCCGGCCTGCCGGGCCTCACGCGAGGCGCCCGGAGGCAGCAGCGGATGATCGGACGCGGGGGCCCGGTACCACAGGCTGAGGCGCGGCGGGGGCGGCGCCTCACCCGTCAGCTGCGGCGCGGCCGGTGATTGCCCGGCAGCCAGGACGGCGGCAGCGAGGACCGCCGCGAGCCAGAGGCCCGCACCGAAGCTGACGATCCGCTGGTTGCGGCTCTCACCGCGCACGCTTCAGCACCTCGACGACCGCTGCGAATGCCGGCTTCGGCTGGCGCTGCCGATCCCAGAGCAGCGGATAGTTCATGCGTCCGCGGTTCAACCATGAATCGGCGTCGCTCAGGCCCCAGAACGTGACCCGCGTGACGGCATCGCGATGCTTCACGAAGACGCCAAACACGTCCGCGTAACGTCGCGCCAGCTGCTGCTGCATCTCGTCGGGCAGGCCGTCCGGGTACGGATTGGCGGCAGCCGGATCGGCGCCGCGCGGCGTGTTCGGCAGCAGGTTGATGTCCAACTCACTGAACATCACCTTGAGGCCGGTGCCGTGCAGTTCCACCAGCGTGCCGTCGATCTCGTCGACCGTCGGCGTATCGAGCCGCCAGTGCGCCTGGTTGCCGATGCCGTCGATGCGCAGCTTGCGCGCCTGCAGATCTCTGACGAGCTTGATCACGCCGGCGCGCTTGGCCGGCTTCTCGAGGTTGAAGTCGTTGTAATAGAGCTCGGCATCCGGGTCGGCCTCGTGCGCGAACTCGAATGCCTTTGCCACGTAATCGTCGCCGATGCCGACCTGCCACGGCGACTTGCGCATCGACCCATCCTCGTCGATGGCTTCGTTGACGACATCCCAGCCGTGGATGCGGCCCTTGTAGCGGCCGACCACGGTGCGGATGTGCTCGCGCATGCGCGTGAGCAGCGTGTCGCGATCGGCCGGCTTGCCGTCGGCCCCTTCGAACACCCAGGCGCCCGTCTGCGAGTGCCAGACCAGGTTGTGCCCGATCACCTGCATGTGGCGATCGACGCCGAACTGCACGTATCGATCGGCCTCGTCGAACGCGTACCGGTCCGCCGCCGGCTGCGTGGGCTGGAACTTCAGCACGTTCTCCGGACTGATCTGGTTGAACTGCTTCGTGATGAGGTCGACAGCGGCGGCATCTGCGCCGCCGAACTGCCGCTGGTTGATGGCGACCCCGATCACCATCCCGGCGGGCATGAGGTCTTTCAGAGCGACTTCCTGTCGTGCTGTCGTGGCGAGCACGGCAACGGATACGGCGATCAGCGTCGTGGTTTTCATCATGGCAGGCGCCTGCGGCGAGTATTGTATGCCCTGGATCACGAGTCCCGCGACCGGACGTTCGGACGACCTGCGGTGCCGGCCCGTCGTCGCCCGGGTCGTTACGGGTCGATCTCCGGGGACCGCCGATCTTGATCTCCGTACATCCGTCGGGTAATCTCTGCAGCCTGAAATGAAGTGGAGTATCGTCTTCGCGGCGGCCTGTCTCGTGACCGTTCGCCTCGTCGCCCTGGACGGGCAGCCGAACCTGCACGATCCCTCCACGGTGATCGCCGAGAACGGCAAGTACTACGTCTACGCGACCGGCAACGGTCTGCCGGTTTCCATGTCCGACGATGGCTGGACGTGGCGGCGGGCGGGCGGCGTGATGCAGGCGGTCGCGGGCGGCAAGCCGGGTCCCGATGTGATCGCCCGCGGTGGCAACAACACCTGGGCGCCGGACGTGATCCGTGTCGGCGACAAGTACTTCCTGTACTACGCGGCGCCGGGCACGCAGCCGAAGGCGGCGATCGGTCTCCTCGTCGGCCGGACACTCGATCCGGCCTCACCCGACTACAAGTGGGAGGACGCCGGACCGGTGGTCTGGTCCGACGGCGTCGAGGACAGCAACGCGATCGATCCCGGCGTGTTCCATGATCCGACCAATGGAACGCTGTGGCTCACCTACGGCTCGTACTTCGGCTACATCCGTTTAGTCGAACTGAACCCGAAGACGGGCACGCGGCTGTATCCCGATCGCAAGCCGGTGAACGTCGCGATCAATTCCGAAGCGTCGATCATGATCTTTCATGACGGGTGGTACTACCTGCTCGTCACGCACGGCAGCTGCTGCGCGGGTGCGAACTCCACCTACAACATCCGCATGGGCCGGGCGAAGAAAGTGTCGGGACCGTTCCTGGACAACATGGGCGTCGACATGCTGCAGGGCGGCGGCAAGCTGTTCCTCGGCTCCGGCGGCCGCTACGTCGGTCCCGGTCACTTCGGGCTGCTCGATCTCGGCGACGGGGTCCAGAAGTTCTCCTGCCATTACGAAGCCGATCTCGACCGGGGCGGCGCCAGCGTGCTCGACATCCGTCCGCTCCTCTGGCGCGACGGCTGGCCGGTCGCGGGTGAGAACGTCACTGCGGGCACCTACGAGATCGAGTCGGTACGGACGGGCACCGCGCTCGAGCTCGCGGTTCAGGGATCCCCCGTCGGCGGCTTCCGTGGACGCGGCGGCCGCGGCGCACCGGGGGCAGGCGGTCCGCCACCCGGCCGCGGCGCCCCACCCGATGCCGCCGGGCGTGGCGCCCCGCCGGATGCCGGGCGCGGCGCCCCCGCCGCCGTTGACGCTCCGCCTCCAGCGCCCATCCCGCCTCAGGAGGCCGCGCAGGTGTCGGCGAACTGGCCGGCAGGGCCGTTAGACGCGCGGCTGGCGCCATACCTGCTGGAGGCGCAGCAGAAGTGGACGATCGCCCCGGCGCCGCAGGGTGGCGGCTACCCGGGCTCTCCATTCTTCAAGCTCACGATTGCCGGAACCGAGCGCGCTCTCGCGGCAACGGCGGATCGCGAGCTCGTGGTCGTCCCGGCATTCACCGGCGCGCCAGAGCAGCTGTGGCGGATCGACCAGCTCGCTGACGGCAGTTATCGGCTGATGCCCAAGGCGATTCCGGACAGCAAGGAGACGCTGGCGCTGTCGGCCGTCGGCAGCAGCATGCCGACACTCTCCAAGTTCGATCCTGAGAGCGACCGTCAACGCTGGCAGCTCAAGACGCCGTGACCTTCCGCACCCGCAGGTCCACCCAGGGCATCGTTCCGCTCGCGCTGTTCGCCGCGTTGTGGTGCGCGGGAGCTTTCATAAGTCCGCTCGCGGCCGCGCGCCAGGACGCTCGAGGCGGTGCCCGGCCACCGGCATCGTCGCTGACGCGACCCACGTCGGCGCCGAAGCCGACCGACGCCAACGGCTTCATCCAGCGATGGCTGCTCCTCGAGCCCATTCGCGTACCGGGTCAGCTGACGACCCCGGCCGTCCGGGCGGCGGTCGAGAAGGACTTCCCGGTCGCGCCGACGGAGCTCCCTCACGACGGCGAGACCGTCAACGTCGGGGACAACGAGTTGGCGTGGCACGCCGTCGACACGCTCAACTACAACGTCAACCTCTATCATTTCGCTTACGCGCTGAACAAGCCGACGACGAACGTGCTGTTCTGGGCCGTCACCGTCGTCGACTCGCCACGGGAGATGAACGGGGTGCGTTTGGCCATCGGCTCGAACGCCGCCTCGGTGTGGTGGGTCAACGGCACGGAAGCGACGGCGCTCTACAACGATCGCCAGACGGTGATCGACGACGGCGTGTCGAAGCGGCTGACGTTGCACAAGGGCGCGAACATGATTCGAGCGGCGATCGTGAACGCGGGCGGAGCGACAGATTTCTGCGCGCGGTTTCTCGACGAGAACGACCGCCCCATCAAGGGGCTGACCGCGACGCTGGCCGCGAAGTGATCGGCGGCGCCTGACCGAATGCCGGGTCCGGCAAGGAGTCTGACCGTATGAATCTGGGCCGCCGGGGTTTTGCCAAATCGCTCGCCGGAGCCGTCGGGGCCTTTGCGGCGCGTCCGCAGGCGGCCGCGGCGCCGGCACCGCAGCAGGCACAAGCCCCTCCAGCACTGGCGCGCGCGCAGACCCGCCTCCCGCCCGCGACCATCACCAGGATTCGCGTCTTCTATCCCCTCAACTACGACAGGAACGGCCCGCAGGCCTTTCCCCAGAGCAACATGGTCGTCCTCGTCGACACGGATGCCGGGATCACCGGGATCGGGCAGGGTGGCTCGCCGGACACCGTGCGTAACGTCGCGCGAAGCGTGATCGGCAGGAACGCCTTCGACACCGAGATGATCTGGCAGGGCGCCTACATGGATGCCTTCTACGCGCCCGGCAAGGAGCGGCTGCACGCGCTCGGCGCGATCGATCTCGCCTTGTGGGACATCAAGGGCAAGGCGTTGAACGCTCCGCTCCATCAACTCTTCGGCGGCAAGGCCCGCGAGCACATCGAGCTGTACGCGACGTCAGGCCTGCCGGTCGGCCTCGTGCCCCCGGCGGAGGCCGCGGCAATGGGCCTCAAGGAACGGGCCGCGGCGACGATGGCGGCCGGGTACCGGGTCTACAGAGTCGACGGCGGCATCCTGCCGAGCACGGGAGGCGGCAGGGGAGGCGCCGCCGCCGCCGCAGCGGGTGGCCGGGGCGCAGCCGGCGGTGACACGGCCGCGCCCGGCGGCCGGGGCGCTCAGGGTGGGCGTGGCGGTTCGGTGTTCGATACCCGGTCGCGGATTCGCCTGATCATCGAGGCCGTCGAGCAGATCCGGGACGGTGTCGGACCCGACGGCAACTGGATGATCGATCTGCACCAGAAGTTCGACTTCCACGAGGCGGTGGAGGTCTGCCGCCTGATGGAGCCGCACCGTCCGTTCTGCGTGGAGGATCCCGTACGCGAGGAGCAGTTCCGCACCCAGATTCCAAAGCTGCGGCTGCTCACGACGGTGCCGCTGGCGCCCGGCGAAGAATGGGGCACGCGGGCCGAGTTCAGCCCGCTCGTCGAGCAGCGGGACATCGATTTCGCGCGCGCGTCGCTGCCGAACGTCGGCGGCATCACCGAGATGCTGAAGATCATGGCGGTCTGCGATACACACCGGGTCGGGATCGTTCCGCACTTCACCGGCCCGGTCGCCACCGCGGCGCACATGCAGACGATGATGGCGTTTCCCGGTCAGGTGCTGATGGAATACAACCAGGGCGAGCGTCCGGTGCCGTATCTTCCCGAATTCCTCGAGTGCCGCAATGGCAAGGTGTGGCCCAACGATCGCCCGGGCCTGGGCATCAGCGTGGACGAGAAACAGTTGACCTTCGTCGAAGCCATGACCGAGGGCGTTCCGGGCGTCACGCAGCGGCGGCTCGACGGCTCCCTGACGCACTGGTAAGCGTTCCGCCGCCACTCCCATGAAGTCACTGCGCTGGTGGATGATCTCGCTGGTGATGATCGGCTCGATCATCAACTACCTGACGCGGAGCACGCTCGGCGTGGCCGCTCCGACCATCCTCCAGGAGCTGCACATCACCGCCCAGCAATACTCGTGGATCGTCGGGACGTTCCAGGGGGCGATCATGCTGCAGCCGATCTGCGGCTACGTCCTCGACGTGATCGGATTGAAAGCGGGCTTTGCAATGTTCGCGATCGCCTGGTCGCTGGTGAGCATGGCGCACGGCCTCGCGCATAGCTGGCCGGCGTTCGCGGTGCTGCGCGGGCTGCTCGGCTTTGCCGAGGGATGCGCCAATCCCGGCGGCATGAAAGCGACGGCGGAATGGTTCCCGGCGAAGGAGCGCGGCCTCGCGGGCGGCGTCTTCAACCTCGGCGCCTCGGTGGGCTCGATGCTGGCGCCGCCGCTGGTCATCTGGGCGATTCTCGCCTACAACTGGCGGGCCGCGTTCGTGATCACCGGCGCCATCGGCCTGGTGTGGGTGACGCTCTGGCTGCTCTTCTACAACTCGCCCTCGAGTCATCCCAGACTGTCCGCGGCCGAGCGCGAGTACATCCTGTCAGGCCAGGAGCAGCACCTCGCAGGGGACGGGCGGCGCCCCTCCATCGCCCGCATCATCCGCCAACGGAACTTCTGGGGCATCGCGCTGCCGCGATTCCTGGCGGACCCGACATGGGGCACGTTGACGTTCTGGCTGCCGCTGTACTTGAACACGGTGCGGCACTTCGATCTGAAGCAGATTGCGCTGTTCGCGTGGATGCCGTTCCTGGCTGCCGATCTCGGCTCGATGTTCGGCGGTGTCGTGACCCTGTGGCTGCAGAAATATGCCGGCCTGAGCCTGATCAACGCCCGACGCGGCGCGTTCACGGTGGGCGCTCTCCTGATGACGGGCATGGCGTTCGTCGGTTTCGTGAGCAGTCCCTACTCGGCGATCGCGCTGCTCTGCCTCGGCGGCTTCGCGCACCAGACGTTGTCGGTCACGGTAATCACCATGTCCTCCGACTTGTTCACGCGCAACGAGGTCGCGACGGTGGCCGGCATGGCCGGAACGTGCGGCAATGCCGGGGTACTGGTGTTCTCGCTGATCATCGGCGCGCTGGTCGCGCGGATCGGCTACACACCCTTCTTCGTCTGTCTCGGCGTGCTCGATCTCGTCGGCGCGCTGGCGCTGTGGACGCTGGTGCGCGAGCGGCGGCCCGACTTCACGCCGGCCCAGGCAGTGCTCTAATCGACTGCGGCGCCTCGGAGGCCGATGCCGTCAACCATCCGCAATCCCATCCTTCGCGGCTTCAATCCCGATCCGTCGATCGTCCGGGTCGGTGACGACTACTACATCGCGACGTCCACCTTCGAATGGTTCCCCGGCGTCCAGATCCACCATTCACGCGATCTCGTGAACTGGCAACTGGTCACGCGGCCGCTCAGACGGCCGAGCCAGCTGAACATGCTGGGCGATCCCGATTCGTGCGGCGTGTGGGCGCCGGATCTGACGTTTGCCGGCGGCCGCTTCCATCTGGTCTACACCGACGTCAAGCGTTACGGACGCACCACGGTGGCCGGTGCGTCCGGCGCGTCACTCCGGGACTTCCACAACTACTTCGTCACCAGCACCGACATCACCGGCGAGTGGTCGGATCCGGTCTATCTCAACAGCAGCGGCTTCGATCCGTCGTTCTTCCACGACGACGATGGGCGGACGTACCTGCTCAACATGCTGTGGGATCACCGCCCCGGACGGAACCGCTTCGCCGGCATTGTGGTGCAGGAGTTCTCGCCTGGCGAGCAGCGCCTGATCGGCGAACGGCGCGTCGTCTTTTCCGGTACGCCGCTTGGTCTGACGGAGGGTCCACACGTGTACAAGCGCGCCGGCTACTACTACCTGATAACGGCGGAGGGGGGCACCGCCTGGGGCCACGCCGTCACCATGGCGCGGGCGACCACGATCGACGGTCCATACGAGCTGCACCCGGACGTGCACGTGCTGACCGCACGTCATCGGCCGGATCTGCCGCTCCAGCGTGCCGGACACGCGGACCTCGTCGATACGCCGGACGGCAGCACCTACATGGTGTACCTGTGCGGCCGGCCGCTGCCGAACCGGGGCAGGTGCACGCTCGGCCGAGAGACGGCGATTCAGAAGATGGTCTGGGGAGACGACGGTTGGCTCCGGACCGCCGACGGCGGCGGGGTGCCATCGGCCGAGACCGACGCGCCAGGGCATACGGCGATCGCGGCGCCGAGCTCCCCGACACGTGAGGGCTTCGATGGCCCGTCGCTACCCATCGCGTTCCAGTGGCTGCGCTCGCCCTGGCCCGACGAGTTGTTCAGCCTGACTGCGCGTCCGGGATTCCTGCGGTTGTACGGCCGCGAAACGGTGGGAAGCCTCTTCAGGCAGGCCCTAGTGGCGCGCCGCCAACAATCGCACTGCTACAGCGCGTCCACGATCGTCGAGTTCGAGCCGACGCACTTCCAGCAGATGGCCGGCCTCATTTGCTATTACAACAGCTCGAAATTTCATTACCTGTACATCTCGACGGACGATGACGCCGGCAGGCACGTGCGCGTCATGTCAGCGTTGCCCGACCAGCCGCAAGCCGACGCATTCACGCCACCCTTTCCGATTCCGGCGGACGTCGCCGTGGAGTTGCGGGTCGAGGTCGATTACGACCGGCTGCATTTCGGCTACCGGGTGGGCGCTGCGGGCTGGACGTGGCTCCCCCAGCAGTTCGACGCCAGCATACTGTCGGACGAGGCGACGACGCCGGGCCTGCCGAACTTCACGGGCGCGTTCGTCGGCATGGCGTGCCAGGACATGTCCGGCTCAGGCTGTCCCGCCGACTTCGACTGGTTCGAGTACGTCGAGCGGCCGTACCGGGTGGCTCCCTTCTGAACGCGGGAGCTAACCGCAGCGGGTGCGTCCAGGGACACGCAGGCCGACACGAACCGATATCCAACGTAAATCGTCACCTCCGACCGCGTGCCGTTCTTTGCAGCCCGGCGATTGACCGGCGCGTCGCGGCGACCAGCGGCGACCTCAGCGTTCAGGCCTGATTCACCGCGTGCGAGTGGCGGACTGTGCGATCAACCGTGACACGACCAGCGCAAGATACATCACGCCCGAGAATTCCTCGATCATGACCAGCGCGCGGGACATCGGCAGGACAGGGACGATGTCGCCGAGCCCCACGCCGGACAACGTCGTGAAGCTCAGAAAGAGCAGCTCGATCCACGTGCGGGGATGGCCTGGGTGGGCGAGGCCCCCGAAACTGCCCGGCAGCAGAGACTGGCACACCAAGTACATATAGGCGAACGCCCAGGCCAGCAGCGTGAACGTCGCGCCGGCCGCGAACAACTCGTCGACGGATGCGAATTCATCCTCGAGCATGTAGGCGATCAAGCTGCCCGCGGCGTACAGGTAGAACACGGCCTCGAGCGCGGCGAGCCCGAGCATGATCCGCGGATCGAACTCGAACGCCAGCCAGATGGAAAGGACAACCACGGGCAGGGCGAGCACGACGGCGAAGCCCGTGAGCCAGGGCCCGCGCTTCACGACGTAGAGCGACGCCCCGAGCACGAGGAGGCCGATCACGCCGAAGAGGGCCCGTTCCGCCGATGTCTCCTCCATCAGCGGATAGATCAGGATCCCCAGGATTTGGACGAACAGCAGCGCAGCCGACGGATGCTTGGACGGAAACAGCGCGAGGCGAATGGTCATCGTCTGGGGCTACGCGTGGCGGGTGCCGGGTCGCAAGATGCCTGGAACGGCGCGCAAATCATCGCCTCAATGACCGGAGGCCGCAAGAATTATCGGACAGGATGGAAGAGGGTCGGCCGCAGGGCTCGACTCTGAAGGCTGCCAGCCGCCGTCTGCACCGGGCGATGGTCAGACGGTCACAGCTCCGAGCGGCCTGTCTGCGCCGCCTTGGCGCGCAGCTGCCGGTTGAGCAGCACGACGATCCCGAGCCAGACGCCCGCCAGGACGATGTTGATCCGCGCGAACGCGGCCACGCTGAGGGCCAGCTGCTCGCCGGCGAAGACCAGCGCTGCCTGCAGCACGTCACCCATGCGGACGAAGAAGGAGTCGACCGCCTGTTTGGCCTTGTACTTGGCGTCGCGGCTCGTCGGCAACCAGAGCGCCTGCTTGCTCGTGTTGCCAAGGGAGTAGTCGAGACTGTTATCCGCGACCTTGAGCCATCGCATAGCCGAGAGCGATGGCATGACGGCCATCATCACGTATCCGGCCATGGCCACTGAAGGGTGGACGAACAGTGACTTGCCCACGCCCAGGAACTTGAACAGACGCGAGACCACGAACATCTGCAGGACGAAGCCGACCAGGTTCACAGTGCTGAAGAGCGAGCTGTAGGTCGTGCCGATGAAGGTCTCGCGCGCGGCGGCGGCGCTGGGATCAGCGCCGTGCATCGCGATCGCGGCCTGGACCACGTAGCGGCCGAACAGGTACTCGCCGGTCGTATTTACGACGTTGAGCACCACCATCAACATCGCGATGAGAAAGAGATAGCGATCGCCGAAGACGAGAGAGAAGCCTCCCTTACCGCCGAGTGGCGCTTCCGGAGACGAGGCGGCGGCCACTTCCTTCTTCGGGGTCACGTGATTGACGATCCTGGCGAGGAGCACGCAGCCCAGGAGAATCACCGCCCCGCCGGCCAGGAGCCGGGTCGGGCCGGCCCGGGCCATGAGGTCGCCGGCGCGGACCGATCCAAGCCAGGCGCCGAGACTGGCGCCGATGCCGATGACGGGGAACAGCCGCTTGCCCTGTTCCGGCGTATAGAGATCGGCGGCGAACGCCCAGAACTGCGCGATCACCATCAGATTGAAGATGCCGACCCACAGGAAATAGGCGACCCCGATGTGGAATCCGCTGCGCAGCGCCAGCAGGAAGATTCCGATGTGGAGCACGAAGAAGGCCGTCACCCACTGCACCAGCTGGACGCGATTGACCCGTGACGCGAACGCGCCGTAGGCGGGTACGAGGAACAGGAGCAGGACCGCCTGGCCGGCAGATGAATAGCTCTTGACCTCGGCCCCGCCCTCACTGAGGATGAAGACCTCGCGCGCCGTCTTGAGCTCGTAGTAGGCCCCGAGGATCAAGAGCATGAGCAGCGTCATCAGCATCACGCTCATGACCTCGTCGCGCCTGACCTCGGCGATCGGCGACAACAGGCGCTGGCCGATCGTCGGCGGGCGCCCGGCCGCCTCGCTCGCCGCGATGTCGGTCATCGGCGCGCTCCTTCCCGCCGCTCCGATTCCTGTTTCTTGTGGCCGGCTTTGCGGCCGGTGTCCCGGCCCGCGCCCTTCTCACTCTCGAGCACGTCGCGCGCAGCATCGAGCTCGCGCTTCTTCGCCGCATCCACTTTCGGAAACGCCAGCCCGATGGACTCCAGAGCGGAGATGACGGCCGCCCCGACGACGACGCGGGCGAACGCCTTGTTGTCGGCGGGCACGACGACCCACGGCGCCTCCTCGGTGGCGGTGTGGCGGATCATGTCGTCGTACGCCGACATGTAGTCGTCCCAGTACTCACGCTCCTTGGCGTCCGCCATGGAGAATTTCCAGTTCTTCTCGTCGAGAGTCAGCCGCTCGAGAAAGCGCCGGCGCTGCTCGTCACGCGACACGTTGAGGAAGAACTTGCGGATGACGTAGCCGTTGCGGGACAGGTAGCGCTCGAAGGCGTTGATGTCTTCGTAGCGCTCCTTCCAGATCTTCTTGGTGACGAGCTCGGACGGCAGCTTCTGCCTGGTCAGGAACTCCGGGTGCACCCGCACAACCAGCACTTCTTCATAGTAGGACCGGTTGAAGATGCCGATCCGGCCGCGCTCGGGCAGCGACTTCGACGTGCGCCAGAGATAGTCGTGATCGAGATCCTCGGGTGAGGGGGACTTGAACGAAAAGACCTGGCAGCCTTGCGGGTTGATCCCCGACATCACGTGCTTGATGGCGCCATCCTTGCCGGCGGCGTCCATCGCCTGGAACACGAGCAGGACGCCCCATCGGTCCTGGGCGTAGAGTCGCTCCTGCAGGCCGGCCAGCTTCGAAATCCCGGCGGCGAGCAGCTCTTTGGCCGTCTCCTTCTTGATCGAGCGCGTGTCCGCCGGATCGTGCCTCTTCAGCTTGAAGTCACGTCCGTCGTCTACCACGTAGCGCTTGAGGAACGACTCGCGATTCTTGATCACTATGAGCTCCGCTGGAATGTCTTACGACTGTTGAGGCATGCGATCGAGGCCCACGAGCTTCCATCCGGACTGGAGTCGCCGAAAATAGGCGTGGATCGGCGGCGCCGCGGGGTTGTTCGCGCCGCTCCCGGCGCTCAGCACCACCTTGACGAACGCTCCAGGCGCAGTCGGCAGCGCGCCGGGCGCCCGCAGCCCGGTGGCGGCACCGTTACTCTGGCCGAGCGGCTTCGACGCGCCGGTTGCGTTGTCGAAGACGAACCACGCGGCGTCGTAGGATGCCGGCGGCGACGCGAATCCGTACTGCACCGCGGCGTTGCCGAACTCTAGCACGCCCGTGTCGTGCAGCACCGGATCGACGATCGGGTTGGCGAGCGTCAGATAGGCACGGCCGATCTTGTCGCGACGCGCGATGAGCATGTCAGCCAGATACTTTTCGGCCGCTGGGTCGCTGAACTGGCCTGTCTTGACGATCGCCCGGATGGCATCGTCGGAGAACGCCATCACCCGGCGCGCCGCCCAGAACGCGTCGTCGGCGCGCATGTTGATGAAGGCTGCTGTCGGGGCCCGGGGCTTCCACGTCAGCGGGTCGAAGGATTCGCTTTCGAACCGTCCGATGGACGGATGCTCCTCGTAGTCCGCGGTCTGCCAGGGGCTCCGGGCGAACCCGAGCGTGAGCAACCGCGTGCGGGTGGGGCCACCCTCGTACAGGTACTCCCATCCTTCGTCCCAATCATGCGGGCCATTGGCTCCCATGCCGAACGTCGATCCGACATCCTGCAGGTAATGCTTGACGACGCCGTGGCCGTTCTCGGTGACGATCGTATCCAGGGTGTTGCCGGCCTTCATATCGGTCAGATTGGTCCAGGCCCCGAACACGCGCAGCGCCCGCAGCTCCCGGCGGTGCTCGTGCGGCACGAGATCGTTGGGATCGTCTGAGCGTGTGCCCTGGTAGTCGAACTGGCCGATGACTTTCCCGGCCACTTGCCGCCCCGCGGCGATGCGATAGGAACCGTCCGGATTGCGGGCGGCCCGCTCGAGCACCGCGGCGAGGTCGTCACGCGTGAATGGCGTGCGATCGCCGGACGGCCGGCGCGCCGTCGCGCTGGCATCGATCTCGATCTGCTCCGGCCGCAGGGTCGTCAGGAAGGTCTCGACCTGGTTGAAGCCGAGCGCCCAGAAGATCTTCGTGGCCACCACCAACGCGCCGGTCGAGCCCTCGGGATTCGACGGTGGGTCGAACGACACGAACCACGTCTCGCCATTGGCATCACGGGCGGTGAAGCCAGGCGAGAACCCGGCGCTCTTCTCGCGGGTGATGGTCCAGTGCTCGGAGGCCGGCGGCTTCCCGGCGATCGGTCCGCGCCCGAGGTCTTCCGGCGACAGCTCCCGGGCGCCGATGCGATTCGTGAACCAGCTCGAGTCAGGCACCTCGTCGATGGTGTTGAGATTGCCGGCCTGCACGAGGACCGGCGACTTGCGGCCGGTGACGAACAGGTTGTACGAGAGCGAGAAGAAGAGCCCGACGTCGTGTGGGTTGGCCGCCGAGGCGTCCGCGCTGTCAGGTACTCGGGCGATCGGGTCATCAGCATAGAACCGCCGTCCCGTGGTCTGCGCGCTCATGACGACGGCGCAGCCGGCCAGCATGACGACAGCGATCAGAGTCCGATACGGCGGCCGGGCCGTCGGCCGTGCTTCACGTGTGTTGTGCTCTTTCATCAACGATTTTCTCGACATGGTCGTGAGGTCAGAACGCGGCTTTCGCCGAGAAGACCACCGCCAGGCCTTCGTTGCTCCTGGCGAACTCGATGCGGAGCGGCGTCGCGGCCGGACCGTGAATGCGGAATCCGATCCCGTAGTCCGACTTGAGGTGATCCAGGTTGAGGTCACCGGTGTCGGAGGCGACCTTACCCGCGTCGTAGAACAGCGCCATGTCGAGGAAGTTGTTGGCGAGGACCCGGAAGTCGCCGGACAGCAGCAGACTGTTCCGATCGCGGAAGCGCCAGCTGGAGAAGCCGCGCAGCGAGGAGCCGCCGCCGAGGGCCGGCAGCATGAAGAACGGTATCGTCTGGTCGCCGGCGAGCACAGTGGTTTCGACTTCTCCGCGCAGCGACAGCACCCAGGTATTGCGCAGGATCGGGATGTGCTGGATCGCGGTGTAGTTGGCCTGCTGGAAGCCGAGCCGGCCGTCGGGATCGAAGTATTCGTGCCCCTCGACCCCGTAGTAGCCCCCGGTGCGCGTGTACCCCGGCGACGTCCGCCAATCGAATCCGGCCCTGCCACTCACGTGCAGGTAGGTCGGGCTGGTGCCGAGACCGGGCAGCGTTTCGGGGGTGTACACCTCCTCGACGGACGGGGCGGAACCCTCGCCCGGTCCCTGCCTCCACTGGCTGTAGTCGGCGGTGGCGCCCAGTACCAGGTACCTGCGGGTCGGCCGATAATCGAGGGTCGCGATCAGGTAAGGCTGATCGAAGCTGTAGTTCGCGCGATCGTCGACTGACGTGTTCGCGGTTCCCGTACCGTAGAAGCCGACCTGCGTGGCTTCGCGCCAACCGCCGATGACCGACAGGACGCCGCGACGATTGAAGAGGCGCGGAGCGAGGAACTCCGCTTCGATCCGCTTATAACCACTCAGCGTAATGGAGCCGCGTACGTCGAAGGTGTTGTAGGAGCCGACGAAGTGGCGATAGCCGGCTCCGACCGTGAATCCGCCGCCGGCGAGCGCGCTGTCGAAGAACGGGTGAATCGCCATGCCGGTGATGAACGTCGTTTCGATGTGGGTCAGCACCTTCTCGGCCTCCGACCCCTCGTACTTCGTCAACTCGCCGGACTTTTTCTGCTGGTCGGCAATGATGGCGTCCACCCGCGTCGGCTCGGCCTGGGCTTGGGCCAGGGCCGACGCTGCCGTGAACGCGACGATGATGGCGCTCACGCCAGGGATGAGCGACGCTCTCGCGATTGTTCGAAACACTCCCTCTCCTCTCGCCTTCCGCGTGCTGGCGGCCGACGAGTCATCGTATCGCGTCGTCGACGAAATCTCACGAGCCCTCCGGAATACCGGAGGGCGAGCCGGGCGCCCGGAGTTCCGTGACGGAACGTCCGGAGTTCCCCCACCGTTACCGGGCATGTGCGTGACGTGCATGCCTCGAAACGGCGGCCGGTCAGGCACATGCAGTGGGACTGGACCGGGCGGGAGACGAACGCTCATCAAGGAAGGACTGTGCCAGCCGGCGTCGAGGGGTGTGGCATCGAACGTGCGCTGAGCGTGCCACACGAGCAGCGGACGATGTGGCAGCGCGTCCAGCGAGGGAACGGCGAATTGATCATCAACAGGAGGGGTTTCGGGGAGGCGGTCCGGTGATCGAGCGCCGTGCGTATGTTCTCGCGCCCCTCACCGCGGCCGCGCTCATCGCGCAGCAGGTCGGATCGAACGCCTTCCGGGACGGGCTGTTCCTGTCCGCCTTTCCGGTCACGAGCCTGCCGTATTTCATGGCTGCCGCCGCCGTCCTCGCAGTCCCTGCCGCGCACGCCTCGGGTCGTCTGCTCACGCGCTTCGGCCCCATTCGCGTCGTCCCGGCCGTGCTCGCGACCAGCGGGGCACTGTTCCTCGCCGAGTGGGTGCTGCTCGGCTCGCTGCCGCAGGCGGCAGCGATCGTCCTCTATTTCCATTCGAGCGTGCTCGGGGCGATCGCGATCTCGGCGTTCTGGTCGCTCCTCAACGAGCGGTTCGACGCACATTCAGCCAAGCAGCTGATGACCCGCGTGGCCGGCGCCGCGACGTTCGGCGGGCTCGCCGGGGGCCTCGGGGCCGAGCGCGCGGCCGCGCTGCTGCCACGCGGCGCGCTCCTTCTCGTCCTCGCCGCGGTGGGCGGCGCCTGCGTTGCCGGAGCCTGGGCCCTCGGCGAGGGTGCGCCGCCGCGGCGCACGAGGGCTGGCGCGGCGGACGAAAGCGGCGCCTGGACCCACATCCGCCGTCAGCCCCTGCTGTGGAATCTGGCCCTCGTCATCGCACTGGCGGCGGTGGTGGCGGCGCTGGTGGACTACCTGCTCAAGGTCGAGGCGGTCCGTTACTTCGGAAAAGGCGAGCCGCTCGTGCGGTTCTTCGGACTGTTCTACGCCGCCACCGGCGTCTCGGCGGTCCTGATCCAATCCACCATCGGGCGTGCCGTACTGGTGCGGCTCGGACTTGGCGGATCCGTCGCCAGTCACCCGGTCATCGTCGGCGCGGCCGCGTTGTCCGGGTTCGTGGTGCCGTTTGCGTGGTGGGGCGTGCTGCCGCGCGGCCTGGACATCGCGATCCGCAACTCGATTTTCCGCGCCGGCTACGAGCTCCTGTACACGCCGCTGGCGGAGGCGACCAAGCGGTCCGCCAAGTCCATCGTGGACGTGGCGTGCGATTGCGCCGGCAAAGGAGCCGGCGCCGGACTGATTGTCCTGCTCGCGATGCTCGTCCCGGCGCATCCGTTCGCGGCCGTCAACGTGGCGGTCGTGGTCGTCGCCGGGGCCGAGTTCGCCGTCGCGCGGCGGCTGCGGACGGGATACGTCGGAGCGCTCGAAGGCGGACTGCGCCGCCAGGTCGAGGAGCTCGACCCGGTACCGCAGTATTCAATGGCCGACTTCACGATTGCGGGAGGCCTCGGCGGGCTCGATCGCGCCTCCATTCAGCGTGCGCTTGGAACGCCGGAGAGCAAACCGGCAGCGTCCCCGGCGGCCGACTCCACCGCCGCGGCGGATCCCGTGATGGCCGCGCTCGTCGAGCTCCGGTCGCGCGACACCGCGCGCATTCGATCCGCCCTCCGCAAGCTGCCGCACGATCCGCTGCTCATCGGCGCGCTGGTGCCGCTCCTGGCGATCGACGAGTTGGTCCGGCCGGCGGTCACCGCGCTCGTGGGATTTGGCGCCCGCGCGGCGGGGGAGATGGCGTGGGTGCTGCTCGATCCCGGAGCACCGGATGTGGTCAGGCGGCGGCTACCCCTCGCGCTCAAGTCCTGCCCCTCGCCGGTCGCGCGCGACGCCCTCCTGGCGAGCCTCGAGTCCCCGGTCTTCGAGCTGCGCCTCCGGTGCGGCCGCGCTCTGATCGCACTGACCGACGAACGCCCCGAGTTGCTGGTACCGTTTCCCGGCGTGCTGAACCTCGTCTTCCAGGAAGTGGGCCGGGACGTCGAGCCGCACCTCCTGCGCGAGCACGTCTTCAACCTGCTCGCCCTGGCGCTCGAGCGTGAGCCGGTGCGCATCGCGGCCCGGTCCCTGGCCACCGAGGACGCCTATCTGCGAGGGACCGCCCTCGAGTATCTCGAGACCGTCCTCCCGGCGCGAATGTTCTCGGCGATGGCACCGCTGTTGTCTGTTCACGGGCCGATCGCCCGGCACACGCGGACGGCGACCGAGGCGCGCGACGAGCTGCTCCGCGCCGGTACGACGATGATGGTGAGCCGTGAGGAGCTGCGGCGGCAGCTCGAAGCCGCGGCCCGGGACGAGAGTTGAAGACGCGCTGCCACCATGACGATTGCCAGACGTTTGATCGTGCTGCTCGCGGTGCCGCTGCTGACCTTCTTCGGCCTCGGCCTGTTCATGCGCGCCCAGCTGGCGCGAATCGAGGACCGCACCCGCTTCGTCGCCGAATCGCGGGTCATCGCGCTGGCGCGGTTAGGGGACATCTCGCGCAGCTTTGCCGAACTGCGCGTCAATCTCCGGAGCCAGCTCCTCGCCAAGGATGATGCGGAGCGCGCGCGGGCGCGGGCCGCCTTCAACGAGGATCGCGCCGAGCTGTCGCGGCTGCTGGCCGACTACGCCGACCGGCGGTCCACGAGCGATCACGGGCGGCGATTGCTGAATGACTTTCGAACCGGCAGCGAGCGGTGGGTTGAAAACGCCGAAGCGGCGATGGCGATGGCCGACGCGGGGCGTCAGGAGGAAGCGACCGCGCTCTTGTTCGGTCCGTCGATCGCGGGACTGGGCGTGACGGTCAGCAAGGTCTCGCTCGAATGGATCAAGTACAACGAGGAGATCTCCACCGATGCCGGCCAAGCCGCGCTGACCGCCATCGATAACTCGCAGACCAGCCTGCTGGGCGCGGTGGCCGCGGCCCTGGCCTTGTCCGGGCTCATCGGCTTCCTGACATTTCGCAGCATCGTCACGCCGATCAGAGCACTTGAAGCCTCGGTCAGGACGATTGCTGCCGGCGACTACGCCGAGGCCGTTCCGTTCACGTCGGCGACCGACGAAACCGGTGGTCTGGCGCGTTCGATTGACGTGCTCAAGCGCGGCGCCGAGGCGACCGAGGGCCAGCGCTGGCTGAAGTCGAACGTGTTCGGGCTGACCTCCGCGTTGCAGGGGGCGACCTCTGTTGCCGAATTCGGTGAGCGGCTCGTGTCTGGCCTGGTGCCCATGGTCGGCGGCGGGATCGCCGCGTTCTACCTGTACGAAGAGCATCCGGAAGGCCTGCGCCGGATCGCCGGCTACGGCCTCCCCGCTGGCGCCGAGTCCGCCGCGACGGTCGCGGTCGGTGAGGGGCTGGTCGGCCAGTGCGCGCGCGAGCGCCGGACCATCACGCTCGCGGACCTGCCGTCCACCTACGTCCGGATCGAATCGGGCACGGGCGCGGCCGCGCCCGCGCAGGCGGTGGCGTTCCCACTGATGGCGAAGCAGGCGCTGCTCGGCGTCCTGGAGATTGCCGGCTTCCGCGCGTTCACCGGGCGCGAGCAGGCGCTGTGCGAAGAACTGCTACCGGTCGTGGGGATGAGCCTTGAGATCCTGCAGGGCAATCTCGCCACTGACGAACTGCTGGCACAGACGCAGGAACAGGCCCGCCAGCTCGAAGAACAGACCGGGAAACTGACGCAGTCCCAGCAGGAGTTGCTGTCGCAGAAAGAGGAGTTGCTCGCGCAACAGGATGAGCTCACCGAACAGCGTGAGCGCCTGAGCGAGACCGAGCAGTTCTTCCGCAGCGTCCTCGAGCTCGCGCCCGACGGGATGATGGTCACGGACGAACATGGCATCATCAAGCTGGCCAACGCGCAGTGCGAGAAGCTGTTCGGGTACACCCGGGCGGAACTGATCGGCCAGCAGGTCGAGATGCTCGTGCCGGCCGAGGTGAGGGACCGGCATCCGGCCTTGCGCGAGGCGTTTCACCGAGAGCCGGAATCGCGTTCCATGGGCTCGGGACGCGAGCTCCATGGTGCCCGCAAGGATGGCACCCTGTTTCCGGTCGAGATCGGGCTGAGCCCGCTGCCCGACCGGGCCGGTGAAGCGGCGCAAGTGGCCGTCTCGATCCGCGATATCACGGAGCGCCGGGAACAGGAGAGCGCCCTCAAGCGGGCCAAGGCGAAGGCTGAAGAAGCCACCGAGATGAAGTCCATGTTCCTCGCGAACATGAGTCATGAGATCCGCACGCCGATGAACGCCATCATCGGTCTGTCGCACCTCGCGTTGAAGACGCCGCTCAGCGCCAAGCAGCGCGATTACGTGAGCAAGGTCCACAATGCCGGCACGTCGCTGCTGGCGATCATCAACGACATCCTCGATTTCTCGAAGATCGAGGCGGGCAAGCTCGATATCGAGACGACCGACTTCATGGTCGACGAAGTCATCGGCTCGGTCGTGACGCTCACCGCGCAAAAGGCCCACGACAAAGGCCTGGAGTTCCTGGCCGATGTGTCCCGGTCGATTCCCGAGCAGCTGCGGGGCGATCCGCTTCGGCTGTCGCAGATTCTCACGAACCTGGTGAACAACGCGGTGAAGTTCACCGACCGCGGCGAGATCCGCCTCAAGATCGAGCTGCTCGAACGGACCGGCGCCAAGGTGCAGTTGAAGTTCTCCGTGCGCGACACCGGGATCGGCATGACGCGCGAGCAGTCCGCCAGGTTGTTCCAGCCGTTCTCGCAGGCCGACATGTCGACCACCCGGAAGCACGGCGGCACCGGGTTGGGCCTGACGATCAGCCGGCGCCTCGTCGAGTTGATGGGGGGTGAGATCTGGCTCGAGAGCGAACCAGGCGTCGGCAGCACCTTCGCATTCACCATCTGGCTCGAGGTCGGTGAGGCGGTCGCCGGGCGGCGCGTGGTCCCGGCCAAGTTCCAGGCGTTGCGCGGGCTGGTCGTCGATGACAATGCGGCGGCCCGAGAAATTCTGGTCGACTCCCTCAGCAGCCTGACCGAACGCGTGGACGCCGTCAGTTCAGGCGCGGAGGCCATCGCGGCGATCAGGGAGCGCAGCGGCGACGCCCCATATGATGTCGTGTTCATGGACTGGCGGATGCCCGGCATGGACGGGCTGGAGGCGGCGCGGCTCATCAAGAACGACCCGACCGTCCGCAAGCAGCCGGCCATCATCATGGTGACCGCCTTCGGCCGGGAGGAAGTGCGGGAGGAGGCCGAAGCGCTCCACCTCGATGGTTTCCTCGTCAAACCGGTGACCAAGTCGATGCTCGTGGACAGCCTGGTCGACGTCTTCGCCACCGAGGCCGAGACGGGAACGCTTCAGACGCCGGTCGTCCCCGACGCGCCGGGGATGCTCCTCGGCACCCGCATCCTTCTGACCGAGGACAACGCCATCAACCAGCAGATCGCCGTCGAACTGCTCGAGGGGGCCGGTGCCACGGTGACCGTCGCGAACAACGGCCGCGAAGCCGTCGAGGCGCTGCTGGGCGGCGTCTACCCGCCGCCCTACGACGTGGTCCTCATGGATCTGCAGATGCCCGAGATGGATGGCTATCAGGCGACGGCGCGCATCCGCGCGGACAGCCGTTTCGCGTCGTTCCCGATCATCGCCATGACCGCGCATGCCACGTCCGAGGAGCGTGCCGCCTGTATCGCCGCCGGGATGAACGATCACATTTCCAAGCCGATTTACCCGAACGTCCTCTTCGACACCGTCGCTCGCCACTTCCATCCGGCACCGGCGGCTGCGCCGGCGGCACCTGTTGACACCGCACCGCCCACGGCCTCGCCCCAGGATCCGCTGCCGGTCGTCGACGGCCTCGACACCGCTGATGGCCTGGCGCGCGTCGGCGGCAACCGCAAGCTCTATCTCAGGCTGTTGCGCCAGTTCGTAGACGACGAGCGGGATGCGGTGGTGCGTATCCGCGAGCGGCTCGCGGCGGGGGACCACGCCACCGCGGAACGCATGGCTCACACCGTGAGGGGCGTCGCCGGAAGTCTTGGCGCGCGAGAACTTCAGGCGATCGCCGGCGACCTCGAACGCGCGGTCAAGGAACACGCGCCCACCGAGGCGCTCTGCGATCGGCTGGCAGGCGCGCTGTCGGCCTTTGCCGCCGCCGCGGGCGTCACGCACAGCGAGGCAGCACCGGCGCCGTCGCCAGAACGTCCGGCGGCCGATCCGGTGCAGATTCGCCAGGCTGTCACCCGAATGCAGCGGTGCCTGACGGAGTTCGATCCCGCGGCCGCCGATTGTCTGGAGGAAGATCGCGCGGCGTTCCAGGCCTTGTTCGATGCGCCTACGCTGACGGCGTTCGAGCGCCACGTCGGCAGCTATTCGTTCGGCGAAGCGCAGGCCCTGCTGGACGAGGCGCTCCGGCAGCGCGGGATGGCCGTGAACGAGACGTCCCCATCATGAGCGAACGCATTCTCATCGTCGACGACACGCCGGCCAACATCCAGATGTTGATGGCCATCTTGAAGAAAGAGGGCTTTCAGCTGAGTGCCGCCACCAACGGGCGTCAGGCGCTCGAGGTGATCGAGAAAGTTGCGCCTGACCTCGTGCTGATGGACGTCATGATGCCGGACATGGACGGATACGAGGCGTGCGAGCGGATCAAAGCGTCGACGCGCTGGCGGGACCTGCCGATCATTTTCCTGACCGCGAAGACCGATATCGCCGACATCGTGCGCGGCTTCGAGGTCGGCGCCGTCGACTACGTGGGCAAGCCCTTCAACGGCCACGAGCTGCTGGCGCGCGTCCACACCCACCTCACCCTGCAGCACCTGCGGCGGGAGATGGAGAGCAGGAACGCGGAGCTCGCCCGCGAGCTCGAAGTGGCGCAGGAGATGCTGACCGATGCCCGTCGCCGCGTCGACGCTGCGTTGATGGGCGACAGCCCGGCGATCCGCGCGCTGCGCGAATCGATTGCTCGCTATGCGACTCACGCCGAACCGGTTCTGTTGACCGGTCCCCCGGGGGCCGGTCACGAGGCCACGGCACGGGCCATCCATCACGCCTCGCCGCGCAGCCGCCAGGCCTTCATCCACGTCAACTGCGCCCTGCTGCCGCCGGGGGAAACCGGCATTCTGGACCCGAGGACTTCACCGACGGGCGCTGCGGATCAGACGTCGGCGGATGCGGCTCCGCGTTCGAGCCTCCTCGATCTATCGGCGGGAGGCACCCTGTATCTGGAGGAGGTGCAGAGACTTCCGAGCGAGGTGCAGGAAGCGTTGGTCACGGTCCTCAACGCCGCCCAGGCGGCGCGCGACCGGGGCGTCGAGGCGCAGCCCGACGTGCGCGTCATCGCCTCCACGTCCGCGCCGCTGTCCGCCGCAGGCGGGTTCCACACCAAGCTGCTCGCACTCCTCGAGGGACGTCAACTGCGCGTGCCCTCGCTCGCGGAGCGGTCGGACGATGTGCCGGACCTGGCGATGTTTTTCGTCCGCCAGCATGCCCGGCGGATTGGATCGGTGGTGGAGACGATCGGAGCCGCCTCCCTCAACCGGCTGCGCAAGTATCGCTGGCCGGGTGATCTTGGCGAGCTCCAGAGCCTGATGGAGCGCGCGGTGACCTCGGCGCGCGAGCCGGTGCTCGAAATCGATGCGACGCAACTCGACGAAGGCGTCCCGCTAGGCCTCTATCGGCTGATGGAGAAGCTCGGCGAGGGAGGCATGGGTGAGGTGTGGCGGGCGCGGCACCAGCTGCTGGCGCGGCCCTGCGCGGTCAAGGTGATCAGGCCGGATCGACTGGGCGAGAGCAACCGCGAGAAGACGATCGCGCGCTTCCGCCTCGAAGCGCGGACCATCGCGCAACTGAGCTCGCCCAACACCGTGCGTCTGTTCGACTTCGGCGTGACGGAAACGGGCAGCCTCTACTTCGTCATGGAGCTGCTCGAAGGACTCGACCTCGCCTCGCTCGTGCAACGGTTCGGCCCTTTTCCCCCGGAGCGCGCGCTGATCGTGCTGCAGCAGGCTTGCCGATCGCTGGGCGAGGCGCACGCCGCCGGCCTGCTGCATCGGGACATCAAGCCGCACAACCTGCAGTTGTGCCGGCTCGGGCTCGATTTCGACGTCGTCAAAGTGCTCGATTTCGGCCTCGCCAAGTCGCTGCGCGAAGGCAACGCGGACCTGACCAGCGACGGCATCCTCACCGGCACGCCGGCCTACATGCCCCCTGAGCGCGTGCAGGGAGGGGACGCCGACGAACGTTCGGATCTCTACGCACTCGGCTGCGTCGGCTTCTGGATGCTGACGGGACGAACGGTGTTCACCGGCGATCCCATGGCGATGATGCTGCACCACGTGCGCGATGCCCCGCAGCCGCCGTCGATGTTCGCGCCGGCGCCGATCCCCGAGCGTCTCGAGCAGATCGTGCTGGCCTGCCTCGAGAAGTCGCCGAAGGTGCGCCCGCCATCGGCGATGGACCTGTTCCATCAGCTCGCCGAGGTCAGGGTCGAGACGCCGTGGTCCGCCGAGCGCGCCGAAAGCTGGTGGCGTGAGCACCTCCCGGCGTATGCCGGCCCACCGCCGGGAGGCGATCCGACGGGCGAGCTGTCGCTCGCGCCGTTCAAGTGAGCTGACGAGGGTTGGGCCCGATCCCCTTCTAGAAACGAAATCCCACCCTCATGAGGAATTCGTCGGTCCTGTTCAACGGCTCATACGCGCCCAGTTGCTGCTCGACAGTGATGTTGTGGACCGTGAACGTCGCCGTCTCATAGTTCACCGGCGACGCGTCGACGTTCCAGTGCGTGTACTCAGGCTCCACCCACCACTGCCGGCCGACCTGATATTTCGCACTGGCGCGCAGCGCCCATCCTGAGTGCTGATGAAACGACACGTCGGAAAACCCTTCGATCGTGAACGCCGGCGCCGTTGGGGTCGCCGGTACATCCCCGCCGCCCAATTGCGAATCGCGCGTCGTCTGCCACCCGTGCAGGAGGTGGTCGTATTCCACGTTGAGGCTGAGCGAGTCGTGCGACGCCACGACGGTGCGTGCCGTCAGGCCGATGGGCAGATAGAGATAGTCGTCGGTGCGGTAGCCGCTGACGCCGTTGATCCCATTCGACAAGTGACGGATGCCCAGGCCGATATCGGGCGACCATCCCCAGGTGCGGCCGATCACATCTTTGCCGACCAGAGCCCGCCCTTCGAGGTACCAGTCCTTGTCGCCACTCTCGTTGCACGGCGACGGGTCACCGACATCCAGCGCGTATCCGTTGGGAGATGTGCTGTCAGGCGTGAGCAGGAAGGGCGAACACCAGCCATCGTAGGTGGTGTGGCCGGCGAACCCGCGGCCACCAGCCTGGAGAAACCAGTGCTGACCACGGTTGAGCGACATCGTACCCGAATAGCCGCCTCCAAACTTGGGGCCGTGGATCGAGATGCTCGTGTCGCCCGGCTCGGCGTACTTGTAGCCGCCCACCTCGAAACTGAACTCATGCCCCGTGGGTGTGGCCAGGCTGGCGTCTCCCGCGGCTGCGTCAGACGACCGAGCCGATCCGGTCGATGGCGAACCGGAGGATTGCGCGAACGCGTGGGATGGAATGAATGCGATTACACCTGCGACCACGAATCTCTTCAGACGACGTGACATGAAACACCGCCTCGGCGTGGCAGTCGTGCTGGCACTCTCGATCTTGACACACCTTCGGACCAGTTCGGTCCCGGCGCGTGACGCTCGTTCCCGGTGGCCTTCCGGTTTTGCGGCATCTGCGGGCCACAGCCCCTGTTGATCTCCGAGTCCAGGCCAAGGCACGTGATAACGTTCTTTGGCAGCGATCGGGTCACGTGGTTCAGCGGCAGCTACGGCGTACCGGAATTTCGTGCGGCTCCCAGAAGTGCCGCCCACGAGTGAGGCTTGAGAATGTCGAACGGAGCATCGGAACCACGAGGCGCTGGCGCGCCGGAGCGGGCGCAGGGATCGGACAAGCGCGCGGTCGACGTCGCCGAGCAACGCCGTCTCAACGACGCCCGGGAGGCGGGCACGCCGTGGAAGAAGTGGGGACCGTACCTGAGCGAGCGGCAGTGGGGGACGGTCCGCGAGGACTACAGCGCGTCCGGTGACGCCTGGAACTACTTCACCCATGATCAGGCTCGTTCGCGCGCCTACCGGTGGGGCGAGGACGGCCTCGGCGGCCTCTCGGACGATGGACAGCGGCTCTGCTTCGCGCTCGCGCTCTGGAACGAGCGCGATCCGATTCTGAAGGAGCGCCTGTTCGGGCTGACGAACAGCGAGTCGAATCACGGCGAGGACGTCAAGGAGTACTACTTCTACGTCGACTCGACCGCCACGCACTCGTACATGAAGTATCTCTACAAGTATCCTCAGCGGGAGTTCCCGTACCGGGATCTGGTCGAGACCAGCCGGGGGCGATCGCGCACGGAGTTCGAGTACGAGTTGCTCGACACCGGGGTCTTCGACGATGACCGCTACTTCGACGTCTTCGTCGAGTATGCCAAGGAGGGCCCGGAAGACATCCTGATCAAAGTGACGGTCCACAATCGCGGACCCCAGGCGGCCCGGCTCCAGGTTCTCCCGACGCTCTGGTTCCGCAACACGTGGTCGTGGGGAAAAGGTGGGAGCAAGCCGGTGCTGCGCGAACGCGGCGGCGCGATCCACGCCTCTCATCCCGAGCTTGGCGACTACACGCTCGCGTGCGAGGGCGCCGAGGAGCTGCTGTTCACCGAGAACGAGAGCAACGCCTCGCATCTGTGGGGACAGCCGAACCCGAGTCCCTTCGTCAAGGACGCGTTCCACCACTACGTCGTCTCGGGGAACTCCGGAGCCGTCAATCCGCAGAAGACCGGGACGAAGGCCGCGGCGCGGTACGTCCTCGACGTACCAGCCGGCGGCGCCTCGGTGGTGCGGCTGCGATTATCAGCGGCCACACCGGCGAGCCCGTTCGGGACGGCCTTCGATGCGACAGTGGCCACGCGGATCCGGGAGGCGGACGAATTCTACGACCGGGTCGCGCCCAACTCGCTGAACGAGGACGAGCGTCGGCTCCACCGCCAGGCGCTCGCCGGGATGCTCTGGTCGAAGCAGTACTACCTCTTCGACGTGGACACCTGGCTCAAGGAGCACGAGGCGCATCCGCTCCTCGGCGGGTCGAAGAAGCGGATCCGCAACGCCGAGTGGTTCCACATGTTCAACGGCGACATCATCTCGATGCCCGACAAGTGGGAGTACCCGTGGTACGCCGCCTGGGACCTGGCGTTCCACACGCTCGCGCTGTCGCTCGTCGACTACGACTTCGCCAAAGAGCAGCTCCTCCTCATGCTGCGGAGCCTGTACAGCCATCCAAACGGACAGATGCCCGCTTACGAGTGGAACTTCAGCGACGTCAACCCGCCGGTGCATGCGTGGGCGACGCTCTTTCTCTACAAAGTGGAGCGAGGGCTCGGGCGGGCGGATATCGATTTCCTGGAGCGCTCGTTTCAGGGCCTCACGCTCAACTTCAACTGGTGGGTCAACCGCAAGGACCCGGAGGGCCGCAACGTCTTCGCGGGCGGCTTCCTCGGCCTCGATAACATCGGCGTGTTCGACCGCAGCGCGCCGCTCCCGACCGGCGGGACGCTCGAGCAGGCCGACGGCACGGCATGGATGGCCTTCTACTGCCAGAACATGCTGGAGATCGCCCTCATCCTCGCCGACCACGATCCCATCTACGAGGAGGTGGCCTTCACGTTTCTCCGGCACTTCATGTGGATCGCCTACGCGATGGACCGGATCGGTGAGAACCACGACGAGATGTGGGACGAGGCCGATGGGTTCTTCTACGACATCTTGCGGCTGCCGGACGGATCCGCCACCCGCCTGAAGGTCCGCTCCATGGTGGGGCTGCTCCCGCTGTGCGCCTCCACGATCTTCGGACCGGACGACCTGGCCAGACACCCGCGGCTGCTGGAACTGGTCAAACTGTACAAGGAGCGCTATCCCGACGTCGTGGCCCAGGTGGCGCCGAGTGAGGAGGGGTTCATCGGCTACGCCGGACGGCGGCTGCTCTCGCCGCTCTCGAAGAAGCGGCTCGAAAGCGTCCTTCGCTACCTGCTCGACGAAAACGAGTTCCTGAGCCCGTACGGCATCCGCTCTCTGTCCCGTTACCACCAGGACCATCCCTTCGTCTTTCAGGTCGGGCACGACGCCCATCGCGTCTCGTACCTCCCGGCTGAATCGGACACCGGGATGTTCGGCGGGAACTCGAACTGGCGCGGCCCGATCTGGATGCCCGTGAACGCGCTCATCGTCCGCGGCCTGCTCAACCTCCACGCCTTTTACGGCGACGACTTCACGGTCGAGTGCCCGACCGGCTCAGGCCACCGCATGACGCTCTTCGAGGTGGCGCACGAAGTCTCGCGGCGACTCGCGAAGATTTTCCTGAGGGACGAGAACGGCCGCCGGCCGGTCTACGGGGGGAGCGCGAAGTTCCAGGAGGACCCGCACTGGCGCGATCTCATCCTGTTCTACGAGTACTTCCACGGCGACAACGGCGCGGGCCTTGGAGCGAGTCACCAGACCGGGTGGACAGGCGTCATCGCACGCCTCCTGGACATCTTCGGCCGGGTCAGTGGAGCCGACATGCTCGCGGCGGAGAAGGGGGAGGTCGCTGAGCGTCTCGCCCAGGAACAGGCCTACGGCAGGACCATGAAGGCCGACAAAGGGACATAACGGTCAGTCCGGGCGCTGAAGCTTCGGCGCATTGCCCAGCGCGCGATTTATTGCGACGTACCGCGTCAAGAGGCGACCGTCGCTCCCGGCCAGGTCGAAGCGCGCTTGAAGATAGCTGCGTTGACTGTCAAGGACGGCGACGTAGTCTACGGCGCCGCCGTCGTAGCGGGCCTGCGCGAGGTCGTAGGCGCGCCGGGCGCTTTGCTCGCGTGCCGCCAGCTCGGTGCGCTGCTGTTGCTCCGCCGTATAGCCGGTGAGGGCGTCGTCGACCTCCTTCCACGCCGCCAGCACGGTGCGCTGATAGGCCACCGCAGCTTCCTGCTGCTCCAGCTCCCGCAACTGCACGACGCTCTTGCGCCGGCCGCGGTCGAAGATCGGGAGATCGAAACTCGGACCGATCGACCAGAGACGGCTGCCCCAGCTCAGGAACTCGGTGCCGAGATACGACTCCGAACCGAATCTGGCGCCGAGGCGGATGCTTGGGTACAGCTGCGCGCGGGCGATGCCGATGCCCGCGGTCGCGGCGCGAAGACGGGCCTCCGCGGCGGCAATGTCCGGACGCCGTGAGGCCAGTTCAGACGGAAGCCCGAGCGTCAGGTCCGGGAGAATTGCCGCGCGATCGGTTGGCAGCGCTGTGAGACGGTTCTGAAGCGCCCCTGGACGTTCCCCGACGAGCAGCGCGATTTCGTTGCCGGCCGCCGCCTCGCGGGCGAGCAAGGGCGGCAGCTGCGACTTGAGCGCCGCCAAGTCGGCGCGCTGACGCTCGAGAAACAGCTCGTCGAACAGGCCGCCCTCCACCTGCGCCTCGATGATCGACAGCCGGTCCTCCATCGCCGCGATCTCCTCGCGCGTCACACGGCTCTGACGCTGTGTCGTCCGCACCTCGAAGAAGCTGCGCGCGACGTCGCTCGCCAGGCTGACCCGCGCCAGATCCAGCAGCGCCCCCTGCCGCACGACGTCGGCATCAGCCTGCTCGACGGACGAGCGGATCCGTCCCCAGAGATCCAGTTCCCACGAGGCATCGAAGCCGACCTGATAGAAGCCGTACGGTTCGGCGATGAGCGGCACGATCTTGTCGCGGTCGGCGCCGATCGCGTCGATCAGGCGGATCCCGGCGCCGAACTCGCTCTGACGCTGCGCCGTCGCGGCGCCGGTGACGTTCGCCTGGGGCCCGCGTTGCGCACTCACGGTCAGGCGCTGCACACGCGACTGGGCGAAGTGCAGCGCCGCCGTCTGCAGATCAGGACTCACGGCGACGGCGAGCGTCTGTAGCTGGTCGAGGATCGGGTCCTCGAACGGGGCCCACCAGTTCTCCGGCAGCGCTTCCGTGATGCCGCCCGTCCCGCGCAGCGTCTCGTCCCCGGCGCGCCACGTCGTCCAGTCGGCCGGGGCCGGGGGCTGCGGCTTGACATACGGCGGCGCGCCGCTCGCGCATCCGCTCAGTGCCGCCGCGATCAGGCACGGCACGACGTCGCATCGTCGCAGGATCGAAGTCGTGGTCACCGTCAGTCTCCCTTCGTCATGCCAGCCGGTTGCGGAACAGCCACGCGGCCAGCGGCAACGTGACAGCCGCAATCGCGAGCATCGGCACGAAGTCGAAGGCGATTTCGTGCATGCCCGCCCCCTCGAGATAGACGCGCCTGACGAGATCCATCCCGAAACGCAGGGGGTTGGCGTAGGTGGCCAGCTGGAGGACGCGCGGCATGTTGCTGACCGGCGCCATCAGCCCGGAGAGCAGCATCAGCGGCATGATCAACAGAAACGTGTACAGCATCGCCTGCTGCATGCTGGCTGACAGGGCCGAAATGGAGAGTCCGATCCCCACGGCGGCGGTGGTGAAGGAGAGCAGTCCGAGGTAGAGCAGCCAGACCGAGCCATTGAACGGAATCTGAAACCAGAAGCGGATGATGAGCAGGATGGTCGTGGACTGCACGAGCCCGACGAGAATCGACGGCAGCGCCTTGCCGATCAGGATCTGCATGGGCGTCAGGGGCGTCACGAGCAGCTGATCGAACGTGCCCTGCTCCCGTTCGCGGGCCACCGACAGCGCGGCGAGCAGCAGCGTCTGCAACATGCTGAGCGCGGCAATCAGCGCCGGGAGCATGTTCCAGCGTGATTCCAGGTTCGGGTTGTACCACGCACGGCGCTCGATCGTAATCGGCGGGACGCCGCCGATGTCCTGGTTGTAGGCGGCGACGATGGCGCCGATCTGGCCGGCGGCGGCGCCCGCGGTGTTGGAGTTGCGACCATCCAGGATCATCTGCAGCGGCGCGCTCCGGCCGGTCGCGAGCCGCGTCTCGAAGTCGTCGGGAAAACTGAGCACGAGCAGCACCTGACCGCTGTCGATGATGTCGGCGATCTCGGGCGCGGCGTGCAGCGTGGCCACGCGATCGAACACCCCGGTTCCGGTTATTTTCGCCAGCAGCCGCGTCGAGGCCGCGCCGCCGCTGTGATCCAGGACGGCATAGGGTGCATACCGCAGGTCGTATGTCGCGCCGTAGCCGAACAGGAGCGATTGCAGCAGGGCCGGGAGCACGATCAGCGCGCGGCTGGACGGCTCCTTGACGAGCATGAGCAGTTCCTTGCGACACAGAAACGCGATTCGTACCCCGAAGTTCAGCATCGCCCCATCCCGTCAGACCAGCCGCTTGCGGAGGCTCCGGCGCGACGCCGCGATCAAGACACCAGCGTAGAGCGCCAGGATCGAACCTTCCCTGGCGACCATCGGCCAGTTGTCCCCGGCCAGGAACAGCGTCTTGATCAGGCGCATGTAATGCGTGGCCGGCAAAACCTGGCTGACCACTTGGATGGCGGCCGGCATGTTCCGGAGATCGAAGATGAACCCCGAGAGCATCAGCGCCGGCATGAAGCTGGCGAGCAACGCCAGTTGGCTGGCCTGGAACTGATTGCGCGTCACCCCCGAGATGAACAGACCCAACGACAGCGACACGGCCAGGTACAAGAGCGAGACGAGCGTGATCGCGACCAGGGAGCCTCGGATCGGCACCTCGAAGAGGAATCTCGCCGCCAGCAGGCACATGGCCAGATCGATCGCGCCAATCACGACGAACGGCAACAGTTTGGCGAGCACGAGCTCGAGTGGCCGAACTGGCGTGACGAACAGCGACTCGAGCGTGCCGCGTTCCCACTCGCGGGCGATCAGGAGCGACGTGAGGAACGCGCCGATCAACGTCAACACGAGCGCGATGAGGCCCGGAACCAGGTACCACGTGCTGCTCGACGCTTCGTTGAACCACATGCGCGGGACGACCACGACACGTCCGGCGCGTTGGCCGGCGCGACCCTCGCGGTCGGCCTGTCGTTCGCCCCAGAGGCCGATCGCGCTGGACACATACGTCTCGATCGTCGCCGCCGTATTGGTGTCGACGCCATTCAGCAGCAACTGCAGGCGGCCCTGCCCGAGTGCCAGTTGCCGGGAGAAGTCCGCCGGAACGCGAACGATGCCGCGAACCTCTCCCGCCCGCATCCCCGCCACTGCCTCCGGCATGCCCGCCGTCCAGACCGGCGCGATGTAGGGCGAGCCCTGCAACCCGGCGAGCACGTCGCGCGCCTGAGGCGACCGGTCCTCGAGGACGACCGCGATCGGCGCGTTGGTCACATCGAACGAGAGCCCGTATCCGAACAAGAGGATCAGCAGCACGGGAAGCAGCAGTCCGACAGCGAGGTTGCTGCGATCCCGAAGCACCTGCCGCGTCTCTTTACGCAGCAGCGCCGCGAAACGACGGCCGAAGGACGAGGCCCTCATGCCGCAGTCCCTCTTGCGCCATGGGCGGCCCGGGCCTGTTCGACGATGGCGATGAAGGCGCTGTTCATGTCGGCGACGGTGCCCCCGGCCTGCTCGCGAACCTGATGGGGCGTGCCAATCGCCAGCAGGTGACCCGCATCCTGAATCGCGATGCGGTCGCAGTACTCGGCCTCTTCCATGAAGTGCGTCGTGATGATGACCGTCACTGCCTGCTCGGCCAGCGCGGTGATCGAACGCCAGAATGCCCGCCGCGCCAATGGATCGATGCCGCTCGTCGGCTCGTCGAGAAACAGGATGTCGGGTTCGTGCAGCAGGCCGACGGCCATCGCCAGGCGCTGCTTGTAGCCGCCCGGCAGGCCGCCGCTGCGCGCGCCAGGATCGAGATCGAATTGCGCGAGCGTGGCGGCGATGCGCGTGCGCAGTCTCTGGCCGCTTAATCCGTAAGCGCCGCCGAAGAACTCGAGGTTTTCGCGCACACTCAGTTCGCCATACAAGGCGAACCTCTGCGAGACATAGCCGATGTGCGCCCGGGCCTGCGCGCGAGCGGTCCGGAGATTGACGCCGGCGACCTCGAGATGGCCGCTGGTCGCTGGCAGCAGGCCGCACAGCATGCGAAAGGTCGTCGTCTTGCCGGCGCCGTTGGGTCCGAGCAGTCCGAAGATCTCGCCCCGGCGGACGTCGAACGAGGTGCTGGCGACGGCGGTGAAGTCGCCGAAACGGCGCACGAGATCGCGCACCGCGATGACTACCTCGCCGGAACCCGCCGCGTGCGGGCGGCTCAATGTCGGCGCGGCGGGAGGGGCGCGTGGCTCCTGCGCCTCGCTCTGACGCAGCATCATCATGAACGCGTCTTCGAGCTCCTCCGATCGCGGCTCTCTGAGCGCGGGGGCGAGCAGTGCGTCGACGCGATCGTCAGAAGCGTCCGGCTGGGTGATGAAGCGGACGGCTCCGCCTCGCGGCACCGCATCGAGCACGAGGTCGGCCGCATCGAACAGGCGCGCCTGCAAGTGGCGGGCGGGGGTACCGGCCGGAGGCATGGCCGTGAAGGTGAAGCGCCGCGCGCGCGTGCGCAGCGTGGCCGGCGTCCCTTCGCTCAAGATCCGCCCCTGATGCATGACGAACACCTGGGCGCAGCGTTCGGCCTCGTCCATGTAAGCGGTGCTGACGAGCACGCTCAGGTGCTCGGCGTCGACCAGCTGCTGGACGATCAGCCACAACTCCCGGCGCGAGAGCGGATCCACGCCCACACTCGGCTCGTCGAGGAGCAGCAGGTCGGGGGACCGCACCAGGGTGCACGCCAGTCCCAGTTTCTGCTTCATGCCGCCGGAGAGCTTGCCCGCGAGACGAGTGGTGAACGACGCGAGATCGGTCATCGCGAGGAGACGCGCGAAGCGTTCGCGGCGAATGGCCGGCGGGACGCCGTGCAGGTCGGCGTAGAGATCCAGATTTTCCTGAACGCTCAGATCCTCGTATAGCCCAAACCGCTGCGGCATGTAGCTAATCCGATCCTGGACCGCCTGCGGCTGCGCCGCGACGTCGACGTCCAGCACGCGCAGGTGTCCGGCATCTGGCGTCAGCAGGCCGGCGATCATGCGAATCAGCGTTGTCTTGCCCGCACCGTCAGGACCGACCAGGGCGGTGAGGGCGCCCGAACGAACGGTCAGCGAGACGTTGTCGACGGCAGCGATCGTGCCTCCGGTGGGCGATCTGAAGACCTTGCCGAGTCCGTCAGCGACGATCGTCGTCTGCGTCTCGGTCACGAGTCACCGGCCGGCAGCTGCACGGTGACCGGCTGGCCAAGGCGGAGGACATCCCGGGCATCGTCCACGAGGATGCGGACCTCGTAGACGAGACTCGTGCGCAGCTGTTCGGTCTCGACCGACTTGGGGGTGAACTCCGCGGTGGAGGCGATGAACGAGATCTTGCCGGTCAGGGGGTCGGGTTGGCTGTCCGTCAATACCCGGGCGGCCATGCCAGGCTTCACCCTGCCGAGGTCAGGCTCGGCGACGTAGACGCGCACCCACTTCGGCTGCGTCAGCGCCAACGTGAACACCGGCCGCTGGGGCGTGGCCATGTCCCCCGGTTCGAGGAGCCGCGAACGAACCACGGCATCGACCGGCGCAGTCAATTCGCCGAGCTCAATCTGGTGCCGCAGCAAGGCGAGCTGCGCGCGCGACGCTTTGACTTGCGCCTCGGCGGTCGCAATGTCCTCGACGCGCGCCCCCGCCTCGAGGAGGCGGAGCGCTTCGCGGGCTTCGGCGACGCGGGCCGACGTGGTTTGGACCGCGCTCTCCGCGCGATCCAGATCCTGCCTGCTGACGCCGCGGCCCTGGGTCTTGCCGCTGATGCCCTGAAGCCGTGCGAGATCCTGCTGCGCCCGCGCCTGGTCCGCCTGCGCCCCAGCCAGCCGGCTGCGCGCCTGCTCGACTTCCTGCGGCCGCGCTCCGCTGCGCACCCGGCGGAGCATCTGCTCCTGCACTTCGATCTGGGCGGCCGCCTGATCCGCCTGCAGGGCGAGCGTTCGCGTGTCCAGACGCGCGAGCACTGTGCCGGTTTTGACGACGTCGCCTTCTTCGGCGTGCAGTTCGGAGATGCGGCCGCTGCCATCGAAGGCCAGCGAGACTTGACGGATGTCGACGTTGCCGTGCAGCACCAGGAACGGCGAGGCGGCGGGCGTGCGGCTGGTCCACAGATAGCCGCCAATCGCCAGCACGATCGCGAGTACTGCCAGGGCGAGGACCTTCTTCATAGGTCAGGGTTCTTCCGCGCGCGTCGGCGAGCCGCCGACTTTAAATTCCGTTTAGACTAGCATGGAAGAAAGACGTGACGGGACGCCCTGCGACATCGCCGGCGGTGCGGCGCCGACGCGCGGACGGTGCGGTGACGCGCGCCAGGATCCTGGAGTGTGCGGGAACGCTGTTCGCCGCGACCGGCTATGCGGAAACGACCGGGAAAGCCATCGCCGTGGCGGCCGGGGTCGATCTGGCATCGATCAACTACCACTTCGGCAGCCGCACCGGCCTGTATCAGGCGGTGCTGGTCGAAGCGCACCGGCGCTTGATCGCGCTGGAGGTGCTGGAGCGCCTCGAACGCGCCGACGCGCCGGCCCGCGCAAAGTTGGAGCGGCTGATCGGGGCCTTGGTGGAGGGGGCGCTCGAGGGTCGTGGATGGCAGTCGCGCGTCCTGGCCCGCGAGCTGATGGCGCCGTCGTCCAATCTCGAGGCGCTCGTCCGGCGGGAGGCGCTGCCGAAGGTGCGGGTGATCGCGCAACTGATCAGCGAGATGACCGGAATTCCGATCGGCGATCCCGCGATTGCCGGGTGCCTGCTGAACGTCGCTGCGCCCTGTCTGATGCTGTTCGTCGCACCGGCCGGCGTGCCGGGACCCCTGCACGAGGTGCGGCGCATGCCGCGGGCGGTCCTGGTCGCGCACCTGCAACGCTTCGCAGTCGCCGGGCTCGAGGCCATCGCCCGCGACTACTACTACGGATCGACGTCCGACGAGTCGAAACGAGTACGGCGCAAGCGGCCGGGCGCCGTGTGACGCCGCGTCGGTCGGTGACAACCGCGATGTCGAGCGTCCGAGTTTCCCTTAGGATATTGTTCGGCTACCGTATAGCACGGTTGGATCTTGTGCGGCGGCACCATGTTTTCCCACCTGCCCATAGCGCTGACGTTGATGGCCCTGTGCGTGACGATTCACGCCGCCGGCGTGACGTGGGCCCTGCAGCGGCTTCGCAGTGTCCCCAGAGTGGCGCTCCGATTCTGGACGAGCACGCGGCTCTTCGTAATCGTCTCCACCTGGATCGTCCTGTTGCACCTTGCCGAGATCTCGCTGTGGGCCGGGTTCTATGTATGGCGGAACGCGATGCCCGATCTCGCCTCGGCGCTCTACTTCAGCGCGGTCACGTACACGACGACGGGGTATGGGGATCTCGTGCTGCTCGCAGGCTGGCGGCTCGTGGGCGCAGTCGAAGCGCTGACCGGCATCCTGATGTGCGGATGGTCGACCGGGTTCTTCTTCGCGATCGTGAACCGTCTATACCAGGACGTTCCGGAAACCAGGCGGCCATGAGCCCCGGCCACCGGCCTCGAAGACAAGACCAGCGATAACTGCTCTCCGCGCTCGCGACCCGGGTTCTCGGGCCTGACATCGGGTGGCGAAGCGTGCGAAAGAAGGTGACGCGGCGCGCGGTCAACGTGCCGGCGAGGCGGTGCCGGTCTGGGTGAGGACCGCTCGCACGATGAACCGTTTCGGAGCGGATCCGATGAAGTAGAACGGATAGCACGTCACCAGCGTCAGCGAGCGGGCCGGCGTGGGGTCGATCACCGACACGTCCTCAGGGTCGACGATCCAGGTGCGCTCGACCCGGTAGATCTCCTTGTGCCGCTGCACGGTTTCGAGCTCGATGGCATCCCCGACAACGATGTCCTTCAAGGGGCGAAAGAAACCATCGCGATGTCCGGCGATGCCGGAGTTGCCGTTCGCACCCGGAAGCGCGGTGTCCTCGATGTGGCCGACGGCGCGATTCAGGGTCGTCTCGTCGGTGCCCTCCAGCACGGGGGCCTCGAGCCGTAACCGCGGGATGCGAAGGACGGCAAGCGGGGCCGCGCCCGGCACCTGCGACGCGTTCCGCCAGGCGGCGATGCGTTCCGGCGACCAGAGCGTCTGGTCGAGCGCGCCCGGCGCCTGGGCGGCCGCCTGCAGTTCGGCGAATTGATTCATCGCCGCGCGGCGCCCGGTCATGCCCGCGACATACCACACGGCGCAGTAGGACAGCAGGGCGATGCCGGCCGTCCAGGCGACGCGCTCCGCGATCGTCCAGACTCGGCGAGCACGCCCATGCGGTGCCCCGTGCGGGGTCGCGTCCGTTCCCACGCGGATGTGCCTCCTGTCCCTGACTGACACCGCCAGCCATACGAGCGAACGGGGCCGCGCTTACGGCCAGCGCGGCCCGATGGTCGGCCCGGTGCTGGCTACTGCGCCAGACGCCGCCGAATGCTGAGGGCCGCGCCGCCGGCCGTCGAGAGCAGACCGATCAGCCCGATCAGCGGGAGAGGTCCGCCCGTCTTGGGCAGCTTCTTGGCCGGTGCCGCCGCTGGCGCCGCCTCCGGTGCTGCCGCACTCGGAGCAGCCGTCGTCCTGGCCGGAGCCGAGCCGGCGGCGCCCGACGTTGGCCGCGCGGCCGGGGCAGCTCCCGCCCCGCTGGCGGCCGGCGCTGCCGCGCCGCTGGTGGCGAGGCTCGCGTTCACTTCCTTTGCCGTGACCACCTTCGGCGGCTTGCTCGTCACAATCGTCGCCGATATCACATCGCCCGTGTGGAACTCCGAGAGATCGGACGGCTTGCCGGCACGGTACAGCTTCACGCCGCGTTTGTCCAGATCGCCCTGCGTGAAGGATTTGAAGCCCTGCGGCGTCTGCACGACGATGCTCGACCCGGTCACCTGCTTGACCGTGCCATTCTTGACCTCGGTGACCGTGACGGGTGTCACCGTCGTCCTGGTCGTGATCGTGGCTGTTCCGGCCATCCCCGGCTTCAGCTCGTGCACGGACAGCTGCTTCCCGTCTACCGTGAATTTGAAGTCGTCAGGCACCGTCAGCTCACGCGTGCCTTCGGGCAGCTTGACCACCAGATCGCTGCCGTCCACGGCAATCACCTGGAACTTCTTGGTTTCCGTGGCCGATGATGTCGTCTGCGCGTGCGCGATTCCGGCGGTCAGGCACACGAGCGCACCAGCCGTCAATACGACGCGACCCAAGAACTGCATAAGCCTCTCCTTTTTTGGCGTACAACGCCCGGATTCGCAAACCCGAACTCGACAGGGCAGACCAAGTTCCGTTCCAGCGGACACGAGGCGGGAGGAGAGATTTCCGCAGCGATCCGAGTGCGTGCGCTCGTGTGCACCCGCCAAAACTCCGGCGGACCGCTACCGCCTCCGGCATGCCGTGCGAGCGTGCGCAATTGGGGGCGCGTTGCCAAGTCGAGGAGCGGTCTGCGGCATGGAATCAGCGCTGTGGGGTTGCGTGCGCCGGATGGTGCGGTGATTGCCTTCTGCCCGGTCCAGAGTGACAGTTCCGCCGGGAACGGCCCCCCCCACGCCGCCTTCTCACAGGGGGCGAATCGGCCGCAGGCTCGCGACCCTCGGCACTGGCGTATGCCTCCTGGCGATCCTCCTGCTACTCGTCCGCCACTCGGAGTTGGTTCGTCAGTTCGCACGCCGCCGAATTACCGCTGTTCTGTCCTCACGCCAGATCGACCTGCGGATGGGCTCGCTCGACTACAACCTGTTTACAGGTTCGATAGACGTGCGGGATCTGCGGCTCGGGTCGGCGGCGGCGGCGGACCTCCCGGCATTCGCGCGCGTCGGGCGGGCCCGGCTCGAGTTGAGCCTGATTCAGCTGCTCCACGGCCGCTACGTCGTGCAGTCAGGGGTTGTGGAGGACCTGGACCTTCAGTTCGTGGTGGATGGGGACGGTCGGGACAATGTTCCCCGTCCGACGAGCGATCCCAACCACCCAGGCAAATCGTTCGATTACCTCGTCAGCAGCCTGTCGATCTCGAACGGTCGGGTCCGGTACACGGACCGGGCGCGCCACGCGGACCTCTCGGTGTCGCTTCTGCCGGTGCAACTCACTGGGAACGCGGCGACCGCGCGACTACACCTTCCGGTCGAGAGTACCGACGGCACGATTCAGATCGGCAGCCGCACCGACATCGTCAATCGCGTCTCAGGGCTGCTCGATCTGGGTCGTGACGACCTCAACATCGATCGCTTCCTGATCGAGGCAGCAGGCTCCCGGGTCGAGCTCACCGGCGGCGTGCGGGATTTCGATCGACCGGCGCTCGGGTTGAAGCTGCGGGCGACCGTCGACGGAGCCCGCACCGCCGCGCTGCTCGATGTCCGCGAGCCGGTCACGGGCACCATTACCGCGGACCTAACCGCATCCGGACGGCTCTCTGCTCCCAGGATCGACGCGCACGTATCCGGGGCCACCGTCAACGTGCGATCGCTCGCCGCCGCGGAGATTGACGTGCGTGCTGCGTACGATGGCTCTGAGCAGCGCGCGTATGTATCGTCTGCACGCCTGCAGGCGCCATGGGGGCGGCTCTCCGCGTACGCGGAACTCGCCCTCCAGAGCACCGGCACGTCACGGGTGCGAGCGGAAGTCTTGAACATGGACGCCGCCGCCATCATGCGCGGCCTGAACCTCCCCTACGTCGCGGGTACCAGAGTGAACGGGTCACTCGCTGCGGAGTGGCCGGGGATCGACTACGCCGAGGCGTCCGGTACAGCGAGCGCCAGCCTGACTCCCCTCCAGACACGCCTGACGGCGCGGACCATGCCACTCGGCGGGCACCTCTCGGCCCGCGGCCGCGCAGGAACGATCGTCGCGGAGTGGCAACAACTCACCGCCGCCGGTGCCCAGCTGACCGGCCGCCTACGGATTGGCGAAGGCCGCCGGCTCGAGGGCCAGCTCAATGGCACCGTCCCCGACCTGGGTCGCACCGTCACCGACGCGGAGATGTTTTTCGGGCGGCCGCCCGGATCGCTGCTGCCGGCAGCGGTCACGGGGGCGGCACACCTGGACGCCCGGATCGCGGGAACGCTCACCGAGCCCACCGCCTCGGTAAAGGTCAGCGCTCCCGCGGTCTCCATGGGCGCCGCGAATGAGATTGGCATTGGCGCCGATCTGACGGTGACGCCCGCGGCGGTGATGATCACGCGCGCCGAGACGGCCTGGCATGGCGCCCACGCGGAGATGAGCGGCACCGTCGGCCTGACCCGCAACCGGCCGCTCGACCTCGTTGTCGACGCCGAGACCCGAGACCTCCAACAACTGGCGCGAGGCGCCGGGCCGTGGGGCGCCGAGGTGTCGGGGCGAGTCACCAGCCACGCCACCGTCCGAGGCACGGTTGCGAAACCGCTGGCGAGCCTCACGCTTCGCGGTGAGGACCTGACGGCCCTTGGTGAACGGGTCGGATCGCTGACGGCAGATGCCGCGCTCGACGGTTCCCAGGCCACGCTGACGCGCCTGGTGATCGACAAGCCCCAGCCTGACGCTCCTGGCAGCATCAACGCAACGGGTTCCTACGACCTGGATCGACGGCGCTACACGTTCGAGCTGCGCTCGAAGGACGTTCGGCTTCTGAGTCTCCACTTGCCGGCGGGGCAGCAGGTTCGCGGCCTGGTCGAACTCTCGGGCAGGGGAGCGGGCGACATGAGCTCGCCGTCCGGCACGGTGAGTCTTGCGCTCGAGTCACTGGAGATCGACGGTCTTCAGGCTGGACGAGTCGTCCTGGCGGCGGCAACCGCGCCGAACCATGAGGCGGCCGTGACGGCCGCGGCCGAGCGCTTCGGGCTGGAAGCGACCGCGTCGATCGGCCTTGCCGGGCCGTGGCCGACGACGTTCACGGTCCGAGCGAACGATCTCGACCTGTCCAGATTGCCGCTCGGGCCGGGCGCGCCACTCGATGGCCACCTGCGCGCCAGCGTGCATGCGACGGGTAACCTGGCGGAGCCATCGCGCGGCCGTGCGACGGCGAGCCTCGAGGCGCTGACCGGCTCATGGAATGGACAGCCGTTCGGCGTTACGAGTCAGCGTGACCTGGAATACGAGAATCAGCGGCTCGATATCGCACGGCTGGAGGTGACGTCCGGTGAGTCGTCCCTGGCCGTGCACGGCCAGGTGCCGCTCGCGGCGGCCGCGGGCAGTGGCAACCTCGCGGTAGACGGCCACGCACGCGTCGCAACGTTGGCGCGGCTGGTGACCCGCGCCACGAACGTCACCGGCGACGGTGATGTAACCCTGACTGGTTCGGTCACCGGCACGTTGACCTCGGTCGATCCCGATCTCGTGCTGACGGTCGAGAACGGTGTGCTATCGGCCCCGCAGATTGGACCTGGAGCGTCCAACCTGCAAATGCGCGCGCATCTCGCCGGCGGCGCGATCGCCGTCGAGCGGCTGACCGCCCGTTGGGGCGGTGCGACGGTCGAAGCGTCGGGCACCGTGCCGATGGCCGCCCTGCCGCGATTACCGGTCGAGCTCCCGCGACAAAGTGGTCCGGCAACCGTGACGGCCGCGGTGCGTGATCTCGATCCCGCGGTCATCCCGGGAAGCCCTGCTGGACTCAGTGGCCGTCTGTCGCTGGACCTGGAGGCGTCGGCCGCGCGTCCCGAGCTTGCGGCAGTCGAGGGACGCATCGGCTTTCCGCAACTCGAGCTCGCGTTCAACCGCCTCACACTGACGCAGCAGGAGCCGTCGCGGATCAGCATCCAGGCGGGCAAGGGCAGCGTCGAGCGGCTGGCGCTAACAGGGACGGCGGGAACCGTGACGGCCAGCGGCACCGTTGGACTCGCGGGGGATCGCCCGCTCGACGTGAACCTCGAGGGATCGCTCAAACTCGCCGCGTTGGCCGCGCTCACCGACAGAATCCGCACCGACGGAACGGCGGCATGGAAGGTGTCCGCGCGCGGCACGGCGGCCAAGCCGGACCTCGCGGGCACCTTCGATCTGACGGACGCCACCGTCGCGAGCGATGACCTGAATGTCGCGGCGGTAAACGTCAATGCTCACCTCGATCTTGCGGGAACCCGGGCCGCCCTGGCGAAGCTCACGGGTGAACTCAACGGCGGGGCGCTCGAGGGTTCGGGATCCCTCACGCTTGGCAACGGCACCATCGACGACATCGACCTCCGGTTGTCGGCCCATGACGTCGCCTACGACGCGCCGCTGGATATGCGCAGCCTGTCCGACGCGACGATCCACGTGACCAGGCGGGCAGAAGAGTTCCTGGTCGCCGGCCAGCTGACCATCAACGAGGCCGGCCTGACCACCGACATCGATTTCGACGACGGGCTGTTCGCGGCCATCACCGCGCCGCCGACCCGGGGTCTCACCGAATCGCGAAACCGTCTGCTCGAGCGCGTGCGCTTCAACATCGACGTGGATACCGCGGCACCCATGATGATCGACAACAGCCTGGCCACCGCCGGGATCGATGCGGATCTGCGTTTCGTCGGCACGCCGTACGAGCCCGGGTTGACCGGACGCCTCACGATTGCCGAGGGAGGGCAGCTGACGCTGAACGCCCGCCGCTACGAAGTGGAGCGTGGCGTCATCACCTTCGCCGACGATCGCCGGATCGTGCCATCCCTCGATCTGCTCCTCAACACCAAAGCCAGCAACTACGACGTCCGGATTGCCGTGACCGGGACGCCGGGCAAGACCCAGACGACCTGGACGTCGGATCCGCCGCTGCCCGAGCCGGACATCATGGCGCTGGTCGTGACCGGGCGCACGGTTGACGAGATGCGCGGCGAGGAGTCCGATGTGGCCAAGGTACAGGCCCTCTCGTACCTCACCGGCCGCGTCGGCTCCAAGTTCGGGCGCGGAATCGAGCAGGCAACCGGGATCAGCGAAGTGCGGATCGAGCCCGTGCTCATCGCCAACGAAACGGATCCCACCGCGCGGCTGACGGTCGGCCAGAACGTGACCGACCAGGTGAAGCTGATTTACTCGACCAACCTGGCCGACAGCAACGACCAGATCTGGGTCGCCGAGTACGACGTCACCCGGCGATTCGAGATCCGCGCCATCCGCGAGCGGGAGGACGACAGCTATCGGGGCGACTTTCGGCACGATCTGCGCTTCGGGGGAGATCCGGCGCCGCGCCGCCAGCCACGACATCGGCCCACCATCGCCAGCCTTTCCGTGATCGTCGACGGCGGCCTCGACGAGGCCCGCGTGCGCGAACGTTTCAAGCTGGAGGTCGGCGACCCGTACGACTTCTTTGCCGCACGAACCGGTCTCGACCGCATCGAAGCCAAGTACCTGGAGGCGGGGTATCTGCAATCACGAGTACGCCTGGAGCGCACGGTTGACCGCGACACGGTGAGCCTGACACTCAGAGTAACGAGTGGTCCGCTCGTCGAGCTGACGTTCGAGGGCGCGACACCCTCGTCCAAAATCCAGCGCAAGGTGCGCACGGCATGGCACCGCGGCGTGTTCGATACCCAGCGCGGCAACGACAGCATTCGCGTCCTGCGGGAATGGCTGCTGCTCGACGAGCACCTGCAGCCGATCGTGAACTTCGCCGTCGAGGACAGCGGTCCCCGGAGGCATGCGGTGTTCCGGATACAGCCCGGGCCGAAGTTCAAGAAGGTGATCATCGCGTTCGAGGGGGCCGCGCAGATCGACCCGGGCCGGCTCGAGACGGTCATCGACGAACGGGACCTGGAACCTAAGATCTTCACCGATCCGGAGACCGTCACGAAGCTGTTGCAGCGCTTCTACCGTGACCAGGGGTTCCTGTCGGCCGAAGTCGACGCGCCGCGCTACGACTTCCAGGAGAATCTCGCACGCATCGCCTTCACGATTCGGGAAGGGCAGCGCTTCGCGGTCAGGCGGGTCAGCGTCGCCGGGAATGCGGTATATACCGCGAACGAGATTCTCGCCGCGGTGGCCATCACGCCAGGCGCCCCGTTCGTGTCGGCAGCGGCGGAATTCGGGCTCGAGCGAATCCGCGAGCTGTACTGGCGCAAGGGTTACAACGACGTGCGCTCGGAGTATTCCCTGGTGGTCGACCGCGACGACGCCAGGGTGGACGTCGCCTTCACGATCGCCGAAGCTCGCCAGAGCATCGTCGCCGGCATCGCCGTCGAGGGGAATCGAAAGACCAGTGAACGGCTCGTTCGCGGGCAGGTGGAACTGGTGCCATCGCAGCCCCTCGATCTGGCCGGGCTCGCGCGCTCGCGGCGGAACCTGTACGGCACGGGCGCGTTCTCGATCGCCGAGATCACTCATGAAGACGTTGAACCTGCGGTCTCCGCCGCGGCGACCGAGGGCGCAAGTGTCGCCGGCACGTACAGCGACGCTCAGAAGCCGGTTGACCTGCATGTGTCGGTACGCGAGGTCCAACCGGTCCAGCTGCGGTATGGCCTGTCGTACGACACCGAGGGGGGGCTGGGCGGAATCCTCGACCTGTCGCTCCACAACGCACTCGGCAAAGCCCGCGTCGTGGGCATGCAGGGGCGGTACGACAGCGAGATTCACGACGGCCGTTTCTACGTGAGCCAGCCGGCGCTCCGGTCCTGGCCGCGCAAGACCACGGCCAGCGTGTACTTCCGGGAGGACCTGAACCCGCCCACCGAGGAGACCGATCCGTTCGACATCAGCCGCCAGGGCGCGTCCATTCAGCAGGAGGTGCAGTTCCGCAAGATCTTCGTCTGGAGTTACGGGTATCGATATGAATTGGCCAAGACACTCGAGCCGTCGCTTGGCCTCGGGGTGACGGAAACCGTCAGGGTCACGCCGCTGACGACGACGCTCACCCGCGAGACGCGCGACGAGGTGCTCGACGCATCCAAGGGCACGTTCTTCTCGCAGGCGTTCGCGTACTCGCCGAGTTGGCTCGGCTCCGACCAACCGTATATGAAGTACTACGGACAGTACTTCCACTACTTCCCGCTGCACCGGGAGCAGCCGAAGCCGTTCACGAACGAGATCGTGCGCTCCCGGCTGGTTTTCGCCACCGGAGCACGCATCGGTCTCGCACAGGGTCTCGGCGGTGACGTGCCGACGAGCGAACGCTTCTATGCCGGCGGCAGCACCACCCTGCGTGGCTTCGAACAGAACGCGGTCGGCCCGGTTGGCGTGGACAACGTGCCGGCCGGCGGCAATGTTTCTCTGGTGCTCAACAACGAGCTCCGGATGCCGCTCGTCCGCATCGTCGACGGCGTGGTGTTTCTCGACGTCGGCAACGTGTATCCCACGATCAAGGACTTCTCGTTCACGGACCTGCGCGAATCGGCGGGAATCGGCATCCGCTTGCGTACCCCGTGGGTCGTGCTACGCAGTGACTACGGCTGGGTGCTCGACCCACGTTCCGGCGAGAAGCGGAGCCGGTTCTACTTCAGCATCGGGCAGGCGTTCTGACCAGCAAGACCTGGATCACCTTTCGCGTTGGACGCCGCTTCGCGCGATCGCATCTGGGTCCATGGCTTGCTGACTCAGCGCCGGCCGGAGCGACGTCGCGACCGCAAGGACGCGAACGGGGCGGGAGATTACCCCAGCCCTGCGGAGATTTCCACGCACGCCCGAAATCCGCGGCGGGCCAGAGCATCCGTTCCGACGAAAACAGGCCCCCGATGCTCGATTGTGGCGGACGTGGTCCAGACTCGACACGGGATGCCTCCGGTATCCGGTTTGCCTGACATCGAGTCGTGCTTCATCTCGACTCACAGGCGCCATATACTCCGCGATTACCGCGTACCCGGGGTGGCGCGTTGGCCGAGCTCGCGACGTCTGTGGGGTTGCACGTCAGTCTGTTCGTGCTCCTCGCGTCGGTCAGCAACACGTCGCCATCACTCGGCGAGGTCCGGCGGCCCGGGCCGCGCAGCCCCGACGTTCAGCAGATCGTCTTTCTGATGCCGGATTCGGCTCGCATCGGCGGCGGCGGGGGTGGCGGCGGAAATCAGCAACCAGGGCCAATCCGTCGCGCGCAGGGCGTGGGCTCGGACGACATCACGTTGCGAGTGCGGCGGCCGGCGCCGGCACCCATTCCCGCGCCGACAGCCGTTCAGGCGCCCGTCGGGAGTGCCCCGGCGGTCCCATCGATCGTGCTGGATGCAGAGCCGCTGGCGTCGGGGCTCTTCGAACAAATCGGACTGCCGAGTGGCGGCGTGTTGTCGGGCACGTCCACCGGGTCAGGGTCCGGCGGGGGCGTCGGCACTGGCACCGGGACGGGTATCGGTTCGGGCCGCGGGCCAGGGCTCGGGCCTGGATCCGGCGGCGGAACTGGGGGCGGCGTTTACCGGCCGGGCGGAGCCGTCACGTCCCCGCGGGTTGTCAAACAGGTCAAGCCTGGTTACACGACCGAGGCGCTACTCGACAGCATTCAAGGCACAGTGGTGCTGGAGGTCGTGGTCACCCGCGACGGATGCACGTCCCAGATTCGGGTCGTTCGCTCGCTCGATCCCGGGCTCGACGACCGCGCAGTGAGCGCCGTCGCGCAATGGCGCTTCGAGCCGGGCCGGCTCGCGGGCACGCCGGTCGACGTGCTGGTGGTGATCATGCTCGACTTCACGATCCGATAGACGATCGCCGGATCGGATCAGGCCTGCCGTTCGGTTCCGTCGGTCTCGATCGGGGCATCGCGCCCGTCCGTGCGTCCCAGCCGCCCTGCGGCCGTCGCCGCACGGTGCAGTGCGTCCACGTGACCGGCCGCTTTCGCGAGACCGCGCAACGGCATGTTGTTGTAGATGCATTCGTACTCACCGGCGCGCACCAGGAACGTCTCGTGCCAGATCCCGATGTCGCCGTTCGAGCCGATCTCCTTGTTGAACTTCACCCAGTAGGGATAGTGCGTCTGGTCACGATTGCGTGAGTACGCGGTCAACTGCTCGAACGACCGCCAGTACTGCACGTTCACCACCAGACCGAGCCGCTCCCAGCCGAGAAAACCGCTGTCCGGATGCGCCGCAACCTCCGCGAGCATCTTCGGCATGGTGGACAGGAACCAGAGATAGTTCGGCAGCTTCCACCATCGGTTGAACCGCGCGCCGATGATGAAGACGACGAAATCACCGTCGATCGAGGCGGCAAGGCGGCGATTGATGGTGGTCATGGGAGAAACAGTGTATATCAGCGATCATGCTGCGGGTGGCGGCCCCGTTGAGCCGTGCCGTCGACACCTTGTGCCCCCAATCTACGCTGCCGGTCCGGTGATATCTGATGCGCGACAAATCACTCCTTCGCACGATGGTCCCGGTGCTCTGGGTGGCCGTCATTGGTGTAAGCCAGGCGCCACCGGACGGTGCACTGCCCCGGGCGTTGCGGGACCACCTGAAGAATGAGCGTCTCGAGCTCGCGACTTCTATTAGAGGTCTGCCGTTAGGCGTTCGGGAAGGGCTCCAGACCTTGTTCGGCACCCCGACGCTGGCCATCGCGGAGCCTGGTGCCGAGTTTCAGGCCACCGACGTGATCGTCAAGCCCGGGCTGCCGACCCGCCGGCTGGTAGCGGCGGGCTGCTCGACCGATCATTGCCTCGTCTACTACGAGCGGGGCGGGATTGCCCACACGTGGCAGGTGGTGCTGTTCCACTGGACGCCGGCCGAGACTCGATTCGAGTGGGGCGCCAGCGCCCCTGGCAATCTGAGGACCATCGACGGCGTCCGGAACGCCGTCTTATCCGGCGCGATCAATATCCCGAACCGGAGTTGGTAGTTCTCGACTGGGCTTTGATCCTCGACACACCTTCCTACGGCCGACAATCTGGCGCAGATCGTCTTGGCGGCCATGACGTGCCGACGGCGATCGAAAGAGCCGTGAAACTCGTGCCTGTCGTTGCCCGAACATCAACTACGCGACCGGCGTGCCCGAGACCGGTCAGCGCAGCAGCTTCAGGTACGCCACGATGTCGCTCATGTCCTGAGGAGTGAGGACGATCAGTGGATCTTGCTCCTTATCCGGTCCGTCCGGATCGCTCACGACGAGGAAGAACCGACGATAGTGGTCGACGACGTCCTCCAGGGTCTTCGCGGAATTGTCGTGGAAATATGGCGCGGTATCCCGGACGCCCCAGAGCGGCGGGATCTTGAAGGCGTTGAGGTGATCGAAGGATCCGGGCGGAAATGGAAAGAAGTCGTCGGCGCGGCCGGTGATGAGGGCGCGGCCCGGGTCCGGGCTGGTCACTTCGATGATGCCGTCAGCTGAGCCGTCCCGGTTGGTGGCCGGGTCCAGATCGTGCGCTTGGTTCCTGAAGACGAAGGTCATCACGGGATTCCGGGCGTCATTGAATTCCGACACCAGTACGGACTGGAACCGCGTGCCTGCAGGCACCGCGACGGGAAGAAACTCGTTGGTCTGATTCAACATCGGGCCGCTATGGCAGGCGGCGCAGGCGCCCGGCTTGAAGTTTGGCGGATTGACGCTGAAATCGGGCGGCAGGTCGTCGAAGAAGATTCGGCCGCGCCGTTCGGCGTCCGTCTGGCCTTCCGGCAGCTGCGGCGTCTGGTGGCCTGAACTGGCGAAGAAGGCGAGCAGCGCCGGCGAGCTGAAGAACTGTGGAGTCTTCTGGAACTGAGCCAACAAATCCAGCTCGCGCCCGGTTACGGCGCGCGTGCCCTGGGCATGCTGCATGATTGCCCCGAGCGCCTGCGCCTGCAGCGTCGGTTGGCGCCCGTCCAGCATCAGGACCGGATCGAGCGCCGGCGTGTTCAGGGTCGTCGGGATGCCTCGCCGGACGGTCACCTCCGTGATCTCGGGGTGATCCTTGACCGAGACGTCAGGATGCAGCGGTATCCGCATGAGAATCGTCGCGCTGTCGAGCATCCGCGTGACAGGTCCCCCGTCGCCGAAGCCATCGCCGTCCTTGTCGTCGCTGCCGTCGTGAAGAAACAGCGGATCCAGGGGATCGAGGGCAAACCGCCGTGCGGCGTCAGCCGGGGACACGGTCCCGGTCTCACGGCTGTGGCAGGTCTGACAGGTGCGACCGTTGCCGCCGAACGTCTCACTTTCGAAGAGCTTCTTGCCCTCGGCCGACTCCTTTGGAAGTGTCCGTGCTGATGGCGCCTGGCGAGTCGGCATGGCAGCGGCCAGGCGACGCTCGCCCTGCCCGCGCATGGCGTCCTGCCTGCCGCGGCTCTGCCACCACCCCTTTACCGGCGATCGCACCGAAGAACGGTCCTCCGGTCTCGTCAACGCGACGAGAGAGACGGAAGCGAGGCAGACAACGCCGACCACGACGAGATTCAATCGGTGCACGGGAACCTCCACTCGACGAAAGCTGCGGGTGTCGTCTCTTAAGGCGTCGTTTGGCGGTCAGAACTATCATCCCGGCGGCGGCGGCCTGAAGGCGGAGGCTAGAAGCGCCCGTACGGTTCACGCCGAGCCCGGCGTTCTATGACAGAATCCGCGGTGCCCGGGGCGCGGTGGCTGTATGAATGAATCAGCCGGAATTACCCAACTGTTGTTGGCGTGGAACGGCGGTGACGAACGGGCACTGCACCGGCTCATGCCCCTCGTGCACGACGAGCTCCGCCGCCTCGCGCACCATTACATGACGAGTGAGCGGTCGGGCCATCCCCTGCAAACGACCGCGCTGGTCAACGAGGCTTATCTCCGGCTGATTGATTCGAGCCGTGTGCAGTGGCAGAACCGCGCGCATTTCTTCGCCATCTCGGCCCAGCTGATGCGGCGAGTCCTGGTGGACGTCGCTCGTACGCGGAAGAAGCGCAAACGCGGGGGGGACGTCGTTCAGGTGCCACTGGACGAAGCGCTGATCGTTTCCGGCGAGCCCGCTATCGACGTGGTCGCGCTCGACGATGCCCTCAACGCGCTGGCCGCATTCGATGAGCGTAAGAGCAAGGTCGTGGAGCTGAGATATTTCGGCGGTTTGAGCGTCGACGAAACCGCAGAAGCCCTGGGCGTTTCGGCCGTCACCGTGATGCGCGACTGGAGCGTGGCGAAAGTATGGCTCCTGCGCGAACTGGAAGAACGCGAGTGACGCCGCAGAAATGGCGGGCCATCGAGCGTCTCTATCTTGCGGTCCTGGAGTGCGATGCCGGCGAGCGCGCCGACTTTCTCCGCGGCGCCTGTGGCGCCGACGAGGACCTGCGCCGCGAAGTGGCGTCACTGCTCGCATATCAGCCGAGAGCGGACGGCTTCCTGGAATCCGCCGAGCCCGCTGGCACCGGTGAGGCGCAAGGGAAGCTGCGTCCGCAGCTGAGCCCTCCGACCGGCCGCCTGACCGGCCGTGTGTTCGGTTCGTATGAAGTGCAGGCGCTGATTGCGGCCGGCGGGATGGGTGAGGTCTATCAGGCCTTCGACACCCAGCTCCGGCGAACGGTCGCAATCAAGGTCCTTCCCGAGCACCTTTCGGATCAGTCGGAACGCCGCGAGCGCCTCAAGCGCGAGGCGATGCTGATCTCGAGCCTGAACCATCCGCACATTTGTGCGCTGTACCACGTCGGCGCGCAGGATGGCCTCGATTATCTGGTCATGGAGCATATCGATGGCCAGACGCTGCAGGAGCGCCTGAAGCGCGGGCGGATGCATTGGGCTGAAGCGGTCAAATACCTGATCGAGATCGCCGACGCGCTCGATGTGGCGCATCGGCAAGGGATCGTTCACCGGGATCTGAAGCCGGCCAACGTGATGCTCACGACGTCGGGCGCCAAAGTGCTCGACTTCGGCCTCGCCGCCAGACGGGCGCCCGATGACTCCGCCCTTGGCCCGGCGGGCGGCACGGATCTCTCGGTAACCGGCCGCATCATGGGCACCGTGCCGTATATGTCACCGGAGCAGCTGCAGGGCAAACCGGCTGACGCCCGGACGGACATCTTCGCGTTCGGCGCCCTCGCCTACGAGATGATCAGCGGCACGGCGCCGTTCACTGCCGATAGCCAGGCGGATCTGATCGGGGCGATCCTGAGGGACGACCCCCAACCCCTCGGGGCGACCGTCCCTGACGTTCCGCCGCTGCTGGCGCGCACGGTTGCGCGGTGCCTGGCAAAGAATCCCCAGGCGCGGTGGCAGACGGCTGCCGATCTGCTGTTCGAGTTGCGCACGATCGCCGACTCGAACGTGGCGCCAGTGTCGCCCTCGAGGCCCTTTGCCAGCTCACGTCGAGTGAACCGGGCCCTGTGGACGGCGGCGATTGCCGCGTCGCTCGCGGTTGGCGTGTGGCAGTGGGTGCGGAAGGGCACCGTGCGAGAGATTCTGCCCCTAAGTGCGGGCGCCGCACGCTTTTCGATTCCCCCGCCCGAATCGACGACGGTGCCATCCTCTTTTGACATCCCATTCGCGTTGTCACCCGACGGCCGCTGGATCGTCTTCGTCGCGATCGGTGACGACGGCGTCCGACAGATGTGGATCCGAGCGCTGGATTCCGAGCAGCAGCGGCGGTTGGCGGGAACCGAGGGGGCCAATGCGCCGTTCTGGTCGCCCGACAGTGAATGGGTGGCCTTCTTCGCGGCCGGCGGCCTGAAAAAGGTCCGCCTCGCGAGCCCGATCGCCCAAGTGATTGCCACTCCTGCATCGACGATGGGCGGGGCGGCATGGAGCCGGAACGATGTGATCGTGTTCCCCGGCCCCGGCGGCTTACACCGCGTCTCGGCGAACGGCGGGGAAGTGTCTGTCGTGACGCATGACACCAACTTTCATCTGTGGCCGCAGTTCCTCGCCGACGGAGAGCACTACATCTACTCGTCGTTCACCCCACGGCGGCTCCTCATAGGTTCGCTGGCCGGCGGGCCGGGGCGAATGTTGATGACGTTTCCGGTGAACGTGTCGGCTCTGGCCTACGTGTCCGGGTTTGTCCTCTTCGTCCAGGACGGCGTCCTCTTTGCCAGGCCGTTCGATGAGCGTCGCATGGAGTTCGCCGGGGCGCCACAGCGCGTGCTGGACGGCATTCCGGTGAGTGGTCCGGGCCGCGCGCCATTCTCCGCATCCGCGACGGGTGTTCTGGCCTTCTCAACCGACGCCTTCGGGCTGCCCGCCATTCTCCGCTGGATCGCGAGGGACGGAGACGTCTCGTCAGCAATCAACGAGCCGGCCAAATATTTCGGCTTTTCGCTGTCGCCCGATGGCCGGCAGCTCGCGTTCTCACGGGTTGGCAGCAACGATGGGCCGGATCTGTGGCTCCGCAACTTCGATACCGGCGTCGAGACGCAGCTGACGTTCGACGGCAGCGCGTACACACCGAGGTGGTCGCCTGATGGCTCTCGTCTCCTGTTCACGGGAATCGTCGAGCGCCCTCCGCCCACGCTGTTCATCAAGAACGTGAGACAGGCAGGCGCCGCTTATTCGCTCGGCGTTGCCCCCGGCCCTCAATTCGCGGCGAGTTGGAGCGGGGATTACCTGCTCAGCGCGATTGCGGGTATGGGCAGGAGGGAAGGTGACGATCTCGTAATGCAGCGCGTGGCCGGGGGGCCGCCCGAACGCGTACCGATCGACACGGACGCGAATGAATCCGATGGCCGCCTCTCTCCAGACGGTCAGTGGATCGCGTACACGAGCGATCAGAGCGGACGAGAGGAAGTGTGGGTTGCCAGCTTCCCCTCTGGAAAGCTTCGCCGCCAGGTCTCGTCTGACGGCGGCACAGAGCCACAGTGGTGCGATCAGAGAGAGCTCGTCTACCTGGCCGCCGACCGCCACTTCACCGTCGTCCCGTTTCGCGGCTCGGCGGACGGGATCGAACTCGGTGACCACGCGCCGCTGTTCCGCCGCAGCGACGTGATTCGGTGGGAGCGGACCCTGGCGCCGACGGTGAACAACTACGCGGCAACGGCCGACTGCGGCCGCTTCCTCGTAGCGATGAGACCGCCCAATGCGCAGGCGCTCCCCATCCACGTCGTGGTCAACTGGCCCGCGCTGCTCGCGCGATGAGTACCACACGCGGAGCTGGAGCCGCCGCGCTTGGCGGTCGCCGGCACGCGGCCCCGCCGGGCGGCATCATCGACGATCCTGCGCGCACGACTCTGACCAGCTTTGGCCATATCAGGCGGCATGCCGGCGAGCGGGTCCGAGAGCTTGCCGTCCGTACCAACGATGCGAATGACGCCGTTGCGCTCGCCCAGCAGAATGCGGC
>Ga0207701_10000135_pt1 | contig 68024 bp, 64 predicted proteins | sample KBSSwiSSwithPhiX_FD_184294 | JGI IMG/M metagenome (GOLD analysis project Ga0207701, IMG submission 184294) | Switchgrass rhizosphere bulk soil microbial communities from Kellogg Biological Station, Michigan, USA, with PhiX - S5 (SPAdes) (version 2) | ecosystem: Environmental > Terrestrial >... | reverse complement strand
TTTTCACGGTTTAGTGTTTTTTCGATGGTTTGGATAACCTGTTCGAAATCGCTGCTGTCGAGGTAATAACCGTTTTTACCATCAATCAATTGTTCTTCCATACCGGATGAGTCATTACGCAGAATCGGGTGTCCGGCTGTCATGCCCTCAAAGACAAACAGCGGTAAACATTCGCGAATTGAGTAACACACGGTGAAGTTCGACTTCATAACCGTGTCCAAATGCTGTTCTTTCGTGATGCGGCCGTAGGTTACAAAACGTTTGCCCAGGCCCTTTTTGGCGTGGCGGAGCAGCTGCCGAGACAAAAAGTCATCGGTAACGCCAACATACACGAGCTCGAAGTCGCGATACTTGCTCGGATCCGCCTTGTAGTAGCGCTCCAAAAATTCCACAAATGCGTAGAACAATGGCATTTGGCCCTTGCGGCCGTCGCCAATCGTACCGGGCAAGCTGAAGCTCAGCTTGTCGTGAAAGTCCTTGGCAATAAGTGTGCGATGATACTTCTTAGGAGTAATGATCTGGTACGGTTGAATGCGTACGTGTTCAGCATCTTCAAAGTGTTCTTGGTAGTGATCACGCGTTTTGACTGCCGCCGTTAAGAATTCGAGTTTGCCCGCTTTCATGAGGTCATGAATGCGCCTGGTCTCGAACTTACCAAAGATCAGCTCGGGTTCGTCTTCGTGCACATACCACAATAATTTCGCGATTTGCCCGCTTTCCAGCCCGGCAAAAATTGTTTCCTTCAGCGGAACCGAATGTGCGGCCGTGTTCAGGATCACCACGTCACCCTTGTGGAAGTTAATAATCGCATCACGGTTTATCAGGATCTTGGGGCGAATTCCCGCCTTGTTCAGCGCCGCGATGTTGAGATTGTGCGCCGGGTTAAACGTGTAAAACTCCAGTGGCAATTTAGGATACGTTGCGTGCAGCTCGCGTACAAAGTCCATAATCACAAAAGGTGCGCCCGACATGTCGAGCTGGTGCGAAACCACCACCACGCGCGGGTCGCCGCTCTCTGGCAAAGGTAAGCGGCGGCGAAGTTGGCGCCCGGCCACCGTTTTTACGGCATGATACGTGTTACGCATGCCATATTTCCGCGCATATGCCGGTACTTTGCGTGCCTTAATTGCAAGGCGTTGCAGCTTGGCGCTCACGCCACCGGCCGGTTCGGTACCAACCGCGTCGTAACTACCGAAGGCGGTGAAATCTTTGGGCCGCACATGCGTTGTAACCGCTTGAGCAAGCGGCTGCGTCGCAACGTCCCAGTACAGCTGATCGCGCACGTTTTTGAGGTTCATTTTTACTTCTTGGAGCGTCACCGGATTGGCAAACAGCTTGAGCATGTCGTTGGCCATAGCCGCCGGCGTCAGTCCGCTGAATTGGGCGGCAGCATCGGCGTCGAGCAACAGCTCGCTCACCGGATCACCACCGTTCGTAATGATCGGCAGGTTTGCCCAGGTGAAGTCGACCAAACGGGTGCGCCATGCCAGGGCATTTTCTGGCCCTTGTTTATTGATAACCACTACCAAATCGCTGTCGAGATACCAGTTGGCTCGTTCATCAAACGGAATCCAATCCTGCAAAACGACCAAATCTTCAAGCTTGTGCTCCTTGATGTACTCGAGCAGTTCATCGTATTTTTTCACGAAATCGGGGTGCGTGTTGAATGGGTTTTTTGCCCCGACAATCACTAGCTTAGCCGGTGTTTGGCCGTTTACTTCTTGTACGGCCTGTACCAAATCACTCAAATCGAACCACGGATAAATACCGCCAAACCATAGTACTTTCTTGAACTTGGCGTGATCTTTGCCAATAAGCTTTTGAATAGGATGCGCGGTTTGCTTGGCTTCGTCGCGGTAAATACCGTAAGGTACGACTAACATGAGTTCTTCGCCGTACGTTGCAGGGTTGATACGACCGAGCCCAGCCAAAACGCCTTCATAAAATTTCTTTTGTGGCTCACTGGCACACAAAAAACGGTCACCACGACGTAACACGTGTGCCCAGCGGGGAACGTCGGTATGAAAGGCAGCGTATTCAAGCTCTAAATCTTTACTTTGCCGTGCGGAAACCTCGATATAAATGGGCACGTAACAGTCCAAAATAAGCTGTTGGTCGGGTCGTAACGCATCTGCCGTCTTGATAGAAAGGTCACCCATGCAGTAACTCACGACTACCGTATCGTAGTCGGCAAGCAAGCGCGGCAGATCATCAAGACTCCAGGTGGTGATCGAAATGTCTTCGTATTCGTCGGTGAAATCTTCTTTGCGATAGCTTTCGTGATAGGCGACCGTCACTTCAGCAGCCTCATTTGCAACCAAGCCTTTTGCCAGTCCCCAGCAGCGTAAACCACCACCTTCAACCTTTTCGTGTTCAGGAGTAGGTACGGGTCCTTGGGATAATACTATGCAACGTTTCTTGTCTGCTGTGCTTTTGCTCACCGATGATTCCTTCTTATGCGATTAACACGCCGTTTTACGGCACCCTCTAATCTTACCAGGAGTTTGGCATTAAGTTGACTGTTTTCAGCCGCAAGCCGCGCAATCTCGGCCTCTTGTACCGCTCGTGCCTCCGCTAAGCTGTTACTCAGATCAACATAGTGTTGTATTATTTTGGCTTGCTCTTTGGAGTGTTCGTCGAGCTGGCTGACTTGTTCGAGCAAATGGCGGATGTACAGCTCACCACCATCAGGGAACGCCGCAATTGCCTTTTTAACGAGGCGCTCTTGGAACTTCTTATCAACGTATTGCAAATCGTCGAGCAAACGAATAACGTGTGATTCGATAATCTTACGGTACTCGGGTTTGTCGCCATATAGTTTCAAAATTTCGACATACATGGCCAGATGCGCCGAGCCATATTTTTTCCAGATTTTGTGAATGCCGGCGTACGAATCCCACCACAAGCCGCCCGGATGTCGGCGATAAGCGCCCATCACCCGGTCGATAAAGCCGATCTTGCCATTTTTGGCGTGATACAAATGCAAATACCAGTCGAGCGGCAAAATAGCTTCAGGCAAGTCATCATACGATTTTGGTCGGCGGTACATGGCGGAATTAGTCTGGATGAAATTACGCTGTAAAAGCGTTTTGGTCGTGAATAATTTTGGTCGATCGGCGCCGGTCGGAAAAATAAACTCCTCTTGCACGTTGCCTTCAAAAAATACGCGCACCGGGTGAAAACATACCGTATAATCGGGGTGCTTATCGAGGAAGTCTACTTGGCGCTGCAGCTTGGTCGGGTCACTCCAAAAATCGTCGCCTTCACATAAAGCCACATATGTCCCCGTGGTCGCACGCATGGCTTCCACAAAGTTCTTCACTGCGCCCACATTTGTTTTCCGCAAAATCGGCTTGATGATCTCCGGATATTCTTTGGCATACTTTTTGATGATCTCAGGGGTGCTATCGGTAGATTTGTCGTCCGAAACAATCACCTCGAACGGGAAATCAGTTTGCTGGTTGACGAACCCCTGTAAAGCCTCCTCGATATATTTCTCTTGGTTGTAGCACACGGTTACAACGCTCACCTTTGGGACGCTTTTCACGTTATTTCCTCCTATAAGCGTGTCGAAAAAGGCACCTGCTTATCGTCATTATATACTATTCACCCATGCGAAAGCATCACAGCTAGACCCTGGTTTTCAGATACACAATACGCTATCCTGATAAGAGTAAATGATCAGGAGGAATATGAGTAACGGTATTCGAATTGCGGTTTCCGGTACTGGTGGCGGTGCTGGACAAAGCGTATTAAAAGCTTTGGCCGAGACAGATTACGAAGTCGTCGCTCTCGACGGCGAACCGCTGGGCGTCGGCCTCTATACCACTAACACCTCATATGTTATTCCTTACGCCAACAAACCAGACTTTGTTGACCGCGTGATCGAAATCTGTCAGCAAGAAAACGTCAAGCTATATTTTCCTGGATTTGATGTCGAGCTACCCATTATCGCGCAAAATGTCGAGCGCTTTAAGGCTGCCGGTATCATTCCCGTTGTGAGCTCACCAGATGTCATTGAGCTTGGCGACAACAAACAACTCACCCACGACATCTTGACGCAACACGGCTTTAATGTTCCCGAAACGTACAGCATGGCCGACACCGACCCGCATACTATTCCGCTCGAATATCCTTTTGTATTAAAAGAACGCGTTGGCGGCGCCCGCTCACTCAACTTGCACATCGTTAAAAGCAAGGAGCAACTCGACGGCTTGCTAGATGGTGGTATTGACCTCAGTAATTACGTTGCACAGGAATACATCGACGGCGATGAATACACCTGTGGCAGCGTGAACTTCGATGGCACTTGTTATGGCGTGATCGTGATGCGCCGCACTTTGCGCGATGGCGACACTTACAAATGTTTCTCGGTACGCGATGAAATGATCGAAACCGAAGTCAAAAAAATCCTCGAAGCTATCAAACCGTTTGGCGCTTGTAATGTACAGCTCCGGGTTCGGGACGGCAAGGTGTATGTGTTCGAGATCAACGCCCGCTGCTCCGGCACCACCGGCGCGCGCGCCCTGTGCGGCTTTAACGAGCCAAAAATGATTGCAGATTTTCTGCTGCAAGGCAAACAGCCCGAATTCGCTATCAAAGAGTTGAGTATTTTGCGCTACTGGAAAGAGCTCGTGGTGAAAAACGACCTTATCGAAACTATGAAAACCAACGGTATGCTCACCCAGGAAAACCCGGGCAAACTGTAATCATAAAGAGGAGGGGGACATGAAAGTTTTAGTTGTTGGAGCGAGTGGATTTTTAGGCGGTGAAATCGCCCGCGTTTTTATGGCCGACGGCCACGAAGTCAGCGGCACCTACGTGAACGGCAAAGACCGGCTTCCTGTCGGCTGCACGGCCCTCTCTTTCGAAGAATCGCTCACCTTACATGACGGTGATTTCGAAGTGGTCGTACTCGCCGCCGGTAATCACGCCTTGCCACCCAAAGAGTTAGTCGAAGCCAATTACAACGTCGCCCACGATAGTATGCGCGCCTTTCCTTCGGCCAAAATGGTGTATGTTTCAAGCATCGCCGTGTACGGGGACCATGAAGACGTCATGAACGAGCAGTCCGTATTCGACAATCCGTCGTATTACGGCTGGGCAAAACTCGCCGGCGAGGCCATAGTCCGCACGCACCCGACATACGCAATCATCCGTCCGACGTACCTGTTTGGCCCGACCATGCCGCAACGGTCTTTTGTGCCGGCAATCATCAATAAGGCCAAAACCGAGGGGCAGATTACGCTCTTTGGTAAAGGTGAACGATTGCAAGATTACTTGCATGTAACCGACGCCGCGCAGCTCTGTTTGCTTGCCGCAAAACACGAAGAAAATGACACGTTCCTGGCCGCAACCGGAAATTCGATCAGTAACAAGCAAGTCGCCGAAGCAATTTGCGCGGCGATTCCTGAGTGCAAGCTTGAATTTAGCGGCGAAGACACCGCGCCGTGGTTCCAATTTGACCCGAGTATTACCAAGCAAAAGCTGTCATGGAAGCCACAATATAGCCTGCTTGATTCGATCAAGGATCTCATCTGATGAAATACATGGTGTTCAGCGATGTGCATGGCAATTTGCCGGCACTCGAGGCCGCACTTGCCGACGCCGGCCAAGTCGATGGCTATATTTGCCTCGGCGACACGGTAGATTACGGCCCCTGGAGCAACGAATGCGTCGACCGCGTACTCGCCCTTTCCAATGTCGTGTATGTCCGCGGTAATCACGAAGATGACTTTTTGAAAGGCAGCCACACCGGCGACAACGTTGTTGCCAACGCCTTTTTTGCCGAATGTTTACCAAAATTTGACCGGTTTGAACAGATCAGAAACCTGCCCGAAACCTTCGAGCTCGGCGGTTTTACCTTTCGCCACACCATTGAAAACCGCAACATTTACCCCGATAGCGACGTCAAGCTCGACAACAATTACGCTATCGGGCACTCACACCACCAATTTTGGCTCGAGCAACCGCCATTCCGCCTGTACAACACCGGAAGTATCGGCCAGAACCGTAAATATTTGAACGTGATCAACTACCTGCTTTTTACCCCTGGCGAGACCGCCGCAGACGGGCAGTTTGAGCTTCGGGCGCTTACCTACGATCCCGATGTCGTGCTCGATGAAATGCGCAAGCAAGGCTACTCCGAAACCTGCCTCGAATACTACGAAGGAAAGGCTCGCTTGCAGGGCGAGCCCATGCCACCCACGCAGCCGGCGACTATTTTGTAACTTCGCCGATCAGGATGGATCCATCGCGGATTTCAAGCCCGCGAAGTTCGGGGTGCTTGCTTTCGCGCAGTTTGCAGCGAACAACGTTGTCGTAACCAACTTCGTGCAAGCGGCGCACCAGCTCCTCCCAGTCGTACAGCCACAAATGTCCCCACCAACGGAATGACATGTTCATCCATTCGGCGCGCGTTTTCACAAAATCAATCTTGAACTTTTCGATCACCGGATCTTTGTCGAGCGGTACGTTCAAGTAGTGGTCAACGATGTCCTCGAGGTCGGGCATGGCGATACGCATGACGCCACCCGGCTTCAAAATGCGCATCAGGTCGGTCATTGCGCTGCGTGCTTCGTCTGGTGTTAGGTGTTCAAAAAAGTGCTCATTAAAGATAAAGTCCACGCTGTTGTCGTCAAATGGCAGTGGATTCCGCATATCCCAATCAAGGTCGAGCTTGTCGCTTTCAATGTTCTCATCGGTGTTATTGTCGATGTTTATCCAGCCTTTTTTGTAGTCCGTGCCACAGCCCACATTGAGCTTGATCGGCCCTTTGATCTTCTTAACCAACGCTTTAGCACCCGCGGCATCGGTTGCTGGTTTTTTCTTGAGTGGATCTTTCATGCGTGTAACACCTCACAAATTTTAGTAACGACTGCTTCGGATAATTCAGGGTAGAGCGGCAGGCACATAATACGGCGGGAAATATCTTCGGAAATTGGCGCGCTCTGGTGATGCTTCAAATACGGCACCGTATTGAGCGACGGGTAAAAATAGCGCCGCGGATAAATATCCAGTTTTTCGAGCGCTTTTTTGGCTCGCAACAACGCAGCTTCACTCTTTAAAACTACCGGATAATACGCGTAATTGTACTCGACGTCAGGCTGCTTTTTGAGCGTTTGAAAACTATCACCCAACAAACGGTCATAGAGCTCGCTCACTGCTTTGCGCTTCTTGATGTTTTGTTCGACATACTTGAGGTTGACCAGCCCCATGGCCGCCTGGAATTCCGATGCTTTGCCATTGATGCCCAGCATGTAATGTTCGTCGTGGTTATGGCCAAAGCGCTTTTTGAGCTCGATACGATCACTTACTTTTTTGTCCTGCGCGATCAAGCAGCCGCCCTCAATGGTGTGGAATAATTTGGTCGCATGAAAACTGCACACCGACACATCGCCGTAATCAAGCAGCGATTTGCCTTTGTAACGCACGCCAAAAGCATGGGCGCCGTCATAAATCACTTTAAGGCCGTGCTTTTCGGCGATGGCCTCGATTTTTTCCACGTCACATGGCATACCAAACACGTGCACTGCCAAAATCGCCCGCGTTTTGTCGGTGATAGCCGCTTCGATTTTGTCGGCGTCAATTACAAAAGTCTCTGGGTCGATGTCGACGAATATCGGCTCGCAGCGCTCCCACAAGATCGCTCCGGTGCTCGCGACATACGAAAACGGCGTTGTAATGACTTCACCCTCAGTAATGTCGAGTGCGTTGAGTGCTAACTGTAAGGCCGTGGTGCCGTTGGAAACAAAATGGAAATCTTTGACGCCTAAATAGGCTTTTGCATTTTCTTCGAACTTCTGGAGCAGCGGGCCCTGATTGGTCAAAAAATGACTTTCCCAAATCTGTCGTAAATAGGCCTCGTACTCCGGCAGCGGTGGTAAAAATGTTTTGGTAACCAAGATCTTTTCTTTTGGCATTGTTCCCTCTCTTATAAATAACGCGAGTAATCGACTCCTCACGCATGCGCATACCCACCTATCCTGTACTACTGGATATTATATGCCAAAACGCTATAATTGGGACATGCTATTTGAAAAGAAAAAAATTCCTTGTTTCGTACTGATTTTTGACCAGGTTGAGATTATTCGTAAGACGTTGGAATTTCTCGCCGAGTACAAAGACCGCCTCGAAATCATTGCCGTTGAAAACCCCAGCGAAAATTCGCCTGAAATCAAAAAAATGATCGATGAGTTTGGCGCGGCCGGCATAGTAAAACGCCATTACCTCTTTGAAAAAAATGTGACCGGTGCTGCTTACTCGGCCGCGATCAAAAACGAACAATCCCTACTCGAAAAAAGTTCATTTGCAGTCATAACAGATGGTGACATCACCGTTGTCAACGGTGACTGGCTCAAAGAAGAACTGCGGGTGCTCAAAAAACACGATGACGTGTTCGCTATTGGCACGACCCTCAGCAAACGCAACCTGCCACTTGCAACTTTTCCGGATGCCAACGGATGGATCCCCAAGGATATTCACGAAAACCGCGATTATTTTGAAGTAAACACCGGGGCGCATTTGTTATTGCTACGAACCCGGGAGCTGCTCGATTTTATGGATTGGAAAGAGAAAAACGGCTTACAGTTTGTTGACGGATCATTGCATCGCTACGCCGCCGAAGTCATCCACAAAAAATGGGCGCGCACCAAGCACACCGAAGCCTACCACCTAACCTGGGACCTCTATTTTGACCGCAACCACCCCTACACCAAAATGAAACTCGATAAAAGCTTTAATGCCACCTGGCATCACAGCGATACGTCAGACTTTACAGTAAGCTCGTACTAACAAGCCTCGTACTCCGAGCGGTGGTACGGGTTATTTTTGTTTCCAGGTGTCTGGAAGACGCATTGATGCGCCGCGGATAGGGTCGTTACCCTTTATCACAAAACGGTTTTTACTCTTGCTGAGCGCCACGAGTTTGCGGTTGGCCTGCAAACAAAGGATCGTGGGGATCTCATAACTCCCGCCATTGAATAACGTCAGGTCGAGTGTGTAAGTTACGCGTCCGTTGCCGATTAATTTAAGGTCGAGCGGCGTGGTAAGCTCGGCGATCGGGGCGCCATCACGGATGATTGAAAACGCCACATACATAGGATTGTCTTTGGTGGTTTTCGACTTGTACGTTACGTCGAGTACCAGTTTCTTATCAGTTTGCTCACTGATTTTAGTGCTGATACTGAAATCTTTTGGCAGCTGCGGGCCTTCGTCCTTCTTTTTTTCCTCGTTGGCTTTCATGCTTTCCATGTTGTCAAGCGTGTACATATCGGCAACTTCGCTCGGTGTACCGTCGTGTAACAGATCACCATTTTTGATGTAGACGGCGCGATTACAAAAACGTTGCACAGCGCCCATGTCGTGCGACACAAATACCACCGTTTTGTTTTGGCGCTTGAGTTCTTCGAAATAATCAAAACATTTTTGCTGAAAAGCAGCATCACCGACGGCGAGCACTTCATCTAAAAGCAGCATGTCACTTTGCGCGCGAATCGCGATCGAAAACGCCAAACGCACCTGCATACCCGACGAGTAGTTTTTGAGCTTCTGGTCCATGAACCGCTCCAGCTCGGCAAACTCAACGATGTCGTCGTACATGCCTTCCATTTCTTTGCGGTTAAAACCGAGCAGCGCGCCGTTTAGAAACACGTTTTCCCGGCCCGAGAGATCGTGGTTAAAGCCCACGCCCAACTCGATAAACGGCGTCAACTTACCATTGACCGTAATGTTGCCTTTGGTAGGTGTGTAAATGCCGGCAAGCATCTTGAGCAGCGTACTTTTGCCCGAACCGTTGCGTCCGACAATGCCAAAGAACTCGCCTTTTTTGATCTCGAATGAGATGTCTTTTAGCGCATGCTGTTTTTCAAAAGATTGGCGGCCATTGCGAAAAAAACTAATAATCGCGCCTTTAATAGATGTTTGCTTGTCGTGCGGCAGTCGGAAATCTTTACTGACGTTTTCTACCTTAATTGCAATGTTGTTTTCAGTACTCATTAGATGTTCTCCGCAAAATACTTAGACTGACTGCGGAAATACAACACCCCGCCGATCAACACCACCGCTACAATAAAGTACGGAATAAAAGCGTACCAGCCGTTTTGGAAGGTGCTCGTGATGGTGATCGTATCGGGCGTGACGGTGGCATGCCGAGCATCCTGGATCGCCTGCGCCATTGGGTTCATAAACAAGAGTTTTCGGTAGAAAATATTGTGGATCAGCGTAAGTGAGAAAATAATCGGTGTCAGATAAAACCCAGCCTGCAAAATAACTTCCCAGATGTATGTAACGTCGCGGTACTTTACGAAAGCTGCCGCCAAGAACAGCGAAAGTCCTAGGGCAAATAGATAGACTTCGAGCAAGATGATGGGCAACAACCAAAGTGATTGCATAAAATCAACCTTGTTCACAAACATAAATACCAACACGACGATCAGGTTCAGACCGAGGTTAATAAGCGCCGACATGCTGCTGGAAAGCACAATAATCCAGCGGGGAATTTTGATCTTACGAATCAGGTCACCACGACCCACGACCGCGCTTAAACTCTGTGACGTCATTTCACCAAAGAAGTTCCAGATAACAATTCCGAGCAACAAATAAACAGGGAAATGTGGCACATCACCGCCGGCCTTCAGCACTTTTACAAACACCACATACAAAATTACAAACAACAAAAGCGGGCGGAGTAGCGACCAGGCGTAACCTAATACCGACCCTTGGTACCGGAGTTTGAAATCCGTGCGGACGAGCTCACCGAGTAACGCCCTGTTTTGTTTTGAGAAAATGTGTTTCATTGTGTATCAATCTTTGATTATAGTGTAACTGTATACTTTTATAAAGGTTTTGATGTTGAAAAGAAATCCTAAAGTCACGGTTGTTATTCCAAGTTGGAACGCCCGAGAAGAAATCGGCGCCTGTTTAGAATCGCTTGAAGCACAATCGTACAAAGCGCATATTATAGTGGTCGAAAATGGTTCGATCGACGGTTCGCTTCAGTATATAAAAGCCGAGTTCAAAAAGGTCGAAGTAATCGAACACCGAGAAAACAAAGGTTTTGCGGGCGGGGTGAATGCCGGCATAAAAAAGGCGATTCGCGATGGCGCCGACTACGTCGCCTTGTTTAATAACGACGCTATCGCCAGCAAAACCTGGCTCGAGGAGCTGGTCACTGCCCTCGACAACAACCCCAGCGTCGGTATCGTGACCTGCAAGCTGATGGATGCCGAGAAAAAACACCTCGATAGCACTGGTGATTATTACACGACTTGGGGCTTGCCCTACCCACGCGGGCGTGGCGAACCGGTTTCCGACAAGTACGATCGCGAAACCGCTGTTTTAGGTGCTTCGGGTGGCGCCAGCCTGTACCGCGTGGCGCTTTTTGAAGATATCGGCCTGTTCGACGAAGACTTTTTTGCCTACTACGAGGACGTCGATATCAGCTTGCGCGCACAATTGGCCGGCTGGAAAGTGCGTTATGAGCCAAAATCTGTTGCCTATCACCAAATCGGCATGACAAGCGGTCGCATCAAAGGCTTCACCACCTACCAAACTATGAAAAACCTGCCGCTCCTGATGTGGAAAAACGTACCGGCGGCATATTTGTGGCGCATGTTGCCGCGTTTTACCCTCGCCTATTGCCTGTTTTTTGCGCGCGCAGTTCAGCGCGGTCACGGCAGGATGGCATTACAAGGCTGGCTGAAATCAATCCGGCTCATGCCACTCAAGCTCGTGGAGCGCCATGAAATCCAACGCGACCGCGGCGTCTCCGCCAAATACATCTGGACGCTCATGACGCACGATCTGCCGCCAAACGCCGACAAATTACGCGCGCTGCGTTCCTGGTGGTGGCGCTTTACCGGAAGAAAAGTGACTAAACCAAAGGTAGTACATTCATGAAAAAAATCGTTATCGACGCCCGTGAGCTTCGCACCACGACTGGCCGCTACGTCGAACGTTTGCTGCACTACTTACAACAAGTTGATAGCGCTCATAGGTATATCGTGCTACTCACGCCCAAAGATTTTGATGGCTGGGAGCCCACCAATCCTAACTTCAAAAAAGTCGCAACGCCGTACAAGGAATTTACTTTTGGCGAGCAACTCGGATTGCGATCACAGATCACTAATCTCCAGGCTGATTTGGTATTTTTTCCGATGGTGCAGCAGCCGGTGTGGTACCGCGGAAAAGTCGTTACCACGATGCAAGATTTAACGACGATTCGTTTCCGGAATCCAACCAAAAACTGGCTGGTATTTACCCTCAAACGCGAAGTGTACAAATGGGTTAACAAGCGGGTCGTCAAAAAAAGCACGCTGTTAATTGCACCGACCAAGTTCGTAGCCAGTGACGTCGTCGGCTATACGGGAGTTGATCCAAGCAAATTTACTATCACCTATGAAGCCGCAGATTATCTGCCGGGAGAGCCCGAACCAATCCCGGCACTCAAAGGCAAACAATTTGTGATGTACCTTGGTCGGCCGTTACCGCACAAAAATCTGTGGCGATTTGTCGAAGCCTACGCGATCCTCAAAAAACAAAATCCTAATCTGTTATTGGTGCTTGCCGGGCGCAAAGATATCCACTACCAAAACATCGAAAAGCGGGCGAAAGCCGCCGGCATTGAGGGTATATTCTTTACCGATTACATTAGTGACGAAGCGTTAAAATGGCTGTATCAAAACTGCGCCGCATATGTATTTCCATCGCTCAGCGAAGGTTTTGGTTTGCCCGCACTCGAAGCCATGCGTCATGGTGCGCCCGTTGTCTCGAGTAATGCCACCTGCCTGCCAGAAGTATATGGCGATGCCGCACATTATTTTAATCCGCTCGATATTCGCGACATGGCCAGTAAAATTCAAGAAGTACTGAGCGACAAAAAACTTCGTACATCGCTTATTCAAAAAGGCGAAAAACGCGCAAAAAGCTATTCCTGGCAGCGCATGGCAGAACAAACAGTAGGCGTCTTTAAAAAAGCCTTGGGTGAATAGCCCTGGGCTAGTCGCCGTTTTCGTATTGCCGGTGCAAATAGGCGTAATAGGTCGGCGTGTTTTCGCAGCGAGATTCGTCTTGGCACACGCCGCCGTCAAACTTGGCATAGGCAAAGAACGCTTCTTTTTTGATGATCAAATCTTGGTCTTCGACGTTCGGGGGCATGCTATGGATTGGGTAGCCAATAAAGTAACGGATCTGCGGGCGTGGCGCCACCATTTGTTCGTAGCCCCAAAAAGCACGACGGGTGAATCGACCGACGGCCATGTGGTCGCTGTGATCGGGGTAAGCATGGCTGACATAATTGGCCTGCGTGCGGACTTCGGAAGGACGATACGTTTTCATAAGCTCGCCGAGCGCTTGCTCCAAATCTTCGGCACTGTAAGTAGATTGCTTATCGACACTCTGCATAGTCGCAATATGTTTATTGTCGAGTTTTGCAAGGCTCTCAAAACTCGAACCACGAAATCCACGACCGTCAATGTTTCCGTCGGGCAAGTGCATAAAAATTAGCGAAATCGAGGGGTTGTTTTTGGGTGTAGCGACTGTCAAAAACTGATGATCCGAAAGCGCCACTTGTCGCTCAATCCAGACTGAATCGTTTTGCGGGGTCATAGTAGAATACGCCGCTTCGGAGCCGTGTTCCCGGCTCAGCCAATAATATTTGTCGCCGCCGCCATCACCGGCCGTGACATATACCGTGCGAACGCAATCGCCCGCAATAATGCTATGCGAAAGATCGGGGTTCATAAACAACAGGTCGTCGTCTTGGTGCGCCACGACATTCATAACCGTTTTGCCCGCGCCGCAGGCTGTGTTGGGCAGTTTGTCGAGTGTGGTCGGGAGCACGGTCGATGCGTCCTGGCTGGGCGGCCCGGTGGCGGCCGTGGTTTTTGGCGCGCTATGAAATGCACCGTGATCATAAAACAACAACAGCTCCTGAGGATTCGCAAGGTTTCCGGCAATAATAGTACTCGAGTTTGGCCGCCCATACGCCTGTATCACTTGGTCGAGTGTACAGTTTTTGTAACCGGTGGGATTTTGATCGAATGACAGCAAATAGGCAAAAGCGTGTTTGCGCACATCAAAGCGCCAAGCATCACTCGTGAGGGAATCGCGTACTTGCCCGCACGCAGCCAGTGGCAAAATGTTGAGCTGATTGTCGGCGGCGAGTTTCGTAGGCACAACGCGCCAATAATCACCGACTAGCGCAGTGACCGGGTGATGCGACAAGGCTTGCGCAACCAACGCGTTACGATCATTGATGGTTTGCAGGGCATTGCTACTTTCACGATATGACTGCAAGCTCGTAAATAATCCCGAAGTAACGGCAATACACAGCACCCCTCCCGCAAGTAAAAGCGTTCGCGCGCGATATTGGCGCCGTGCCATATATACCACTGCCGCAATGCAAACCGCAAAAAAGATGATCGCCAAATAACGCGCGTCGACTGCGTAGTAGTGATCGGTTAGCATAAAGGCAGCGAGCGCCGAAACACCGCTGGCGAGTAGTAGCATGGCGACACTGAAGCGATCTTTACGCACAAATTCGGTGTCGGGCATCGTGAAACTATCTTTCGTGAATCGTACAACCATATAGATAGCAATGCCAAAGAGCAGTACGTTTGCAGTCAGTGCGAATCCGCTCCAGGAAGCTACGTGCATGAACGCTTGGTGTGTCATTTGGCTGGTTTCGGTTACATCGTATGCCGGGTTCGCCCCAAAGTTCGTAAATAACCCGACAAGCGCATAAAAACCGGCAAGCGCCACGCCGTGCAGTCCATGTACTATGCCATATGAACCGCCGGCATCCACTTGATTGGTGAAGTGCGCAACGCCCGCCATGTTCAAAATCCACAGCAAAATCAGTGCAATAACCGAGGCCGAAACCGTGGCCCCAAACCAGCGCATCGCCACATACACCACCTGCACTTTTTTGAGCAAGCGATACACCATGAAAGCGATAACCGCGCTCCCGACACCAATCGTCAAAAACAATTTGTCGCTCGCAATTAACACGGCGAGCAGGGCAATACCACTGATAAATTTCCAGCTCCTGGGCCGAACCGCAGAAACGCAGAGCCACATCGCACCAATATATGCAATATATTCCAGGTTACGCGTCGCGATCATCGCCATATTGACCGGCAAAAGCGCCCCGGCATAGGGCTGCGCGGGAATAGCGAGTAGTATCGAAGCGAGCGCCAAACAAATCGTTCCAAAAACCAATGGGCGGCGTTCAATTTTATACAAAATGAGGGCGAGCGCGCCAACGGTCAGCACTGCGACAGCAATGGTAAACGCAATAAAAGCGGTCGCGGTCGATCCGCACCACGACACTAACAAAAATATCGGCCACTTTAAAAGAAAGGTGTGTGCGCTCGGGAATTCGGCGCCATGGAACGTCGCTTTGCCGCCAAACATATACGTGTCGATGAGCTGATCGGCATTGCCTTGATGTAATTTGGCCCCTAAATACGCCCAAAATACCGTGCTGGCGAGCAGCGCCAACAGTGCGAACCACATATAACCAGAGCGAAACCAGGCGTGGCCCACCAACCGATCAACCCAGCCGCGACCCTGCGACTGTGGAATCTTGCCAGGTTTACTTTTTTGTGTTTTTGCCATGGTGATGTTTAGTTTTAGCGTTTATGTACGGGTTTAGTATACAGGATTCTCATCCGTCTTAAAGATGCGCGTTCGGTACAAATAGAAGTTCCAAATCGTCGTCATACCGATGGCGAGCGTTCGAATAACTACCGCCGGTAAAAGATGAGTGAAGATTTTTGTCATCAAAACCGTAAAGCCAAAGTTAAAAATAACCAACAGCGTTACCGCAATAAACTGCGGCAGCAAAACCTTGTGATGCACTCGTTTGTCGCCAAAAGTTACGAACTTTTGCAAAATAAATGACACGATCAGTCCAATCACAAAGCTGATACTCACCGCCTCGACCGCTGTTGCCCCAGCGTTTTGTGCCAGTACAATAACCGCAAGCTCCAGCAAATACACACTCCCGCCGACAATCAAATATTTTCCGAAATTACTTTTTGCGAGTTTGATGAGTTTTTGCAACACGTGTTTCTCCTTGCAGTCCGGCGGATGCGGCGCGATCAATTATATAAAGCGGTCGGCCTTTAGCCTGACTGTGAATGTGCGAAATATAGAGGGCCAAAACGCCTTGCGACACCAACACGATGCCGACCAAGAACAACAGCATAATACCAAGCATGGCGGTGCCGGTAAAATTCCAACTCCAGGGATCACCTAGTAAAATTTGTTCGATAAACACCGCAAAACCTAAAATAAAGGCCGCACAGGTTATGAAAATACCGAGATACCCGGAAATGTACAGGGGTTGCGGCGATTGCGACACAAAACTGTTCGTTGCAAGCTTGGTGAGCTTGGAAAATGTGTAACCGGCGGCGCCGTCTTCGCGGGCATTCGCCTTGAAATACACATACTCCCGCTTGAATCCGAGCCAATCAATCAGCGCACGCGTCATGCGATCTGTTTCGGTCAGCAACAAAAACGCTTCTTGGACTACCCGATCAATAAGCCGAAAATCACTCGAACCGGGGACAGTCTTCTGGCCGGTTATATTGTTAAGCAGTCGGTAAAAAAGCTTCGATCCATGCCGTTTCACCCAGCCCTCACCGCTGTTCGCCGTACGAACTCCAATAACTACTTGGGCGCCCGCCTCCCAGGCCGCCAAAAACTTCGGTATGAGTTCGACCGGGTGTTGGCTGTCGCCGTCGAGGGTCAGAATAGCATCGCCCGTCGCTTCGGACAGGCCGGCGGTAAGCGCGCTTTCCTTGCCAAAATTGCGGGAAAATCGGATCAGTTTAACACGATCGTCTTTTTTGCACCAGGCGCGAATAAGTTCGGGCGTTTCATCACTGCTACCGTCGTCGCAGTATATAATTTCGAAGGTGTAAGACAATGTTTGCAGCATCGCCAAAAGTGCCGCATGAAATCCGGCAATTAATCGGCTTTCATTATAAACCGGCACGACCACCGAAATGCGACGCTTTGCCCCTGCCATTGTTTACTCGTTGGTATTATCGTCGTTATCAATGGCACCCCTGGCATTCCCGGCCTTCAGAACAATGCGGCGATCGCGGCCTTCGCCCACCGATTCGCTCACCACGCCCATATCTTGCGCGAGCTTGTGCACGGTGCGGCGATCAACAGCGTTCATGGGTTTGAGCTCCATACTTTCGCCGCTGTCTTTGACATGCCGAATCCAGCCCTCAGCCTCTTTGGCAAGTCGCTGTGCACGCTGTTTTTTGTATTCGGCAACATCAACATTCACCCGAACGTATTCGTAGCCGTTGTTTTTTAAAGCACTTGATATCAAAAACTGAATTGCGCGCATGTTTTCACCGCGCTGGCCGATCAAAAAGCCGTTCAAGTGGGTAGAGGGAACTTCCAGTTCGATTACATCGTCTTCGCTCGTGGCGTAAACATCAGTGTTCAAACCGAAGAATGACAGTACATCTTCGAGGTATTTCTTGGCAAATTGAATCGACGCTTCCATCTATTTTTTCCTTCCCTTTTTAGTTGGTTTCTTGGTGGAAGACTTTTTAGATTTAGAGCCAGGCTTAGTTTTAACAACCTCGCCCTCGATCACTTTATCGGCCGCTTTACTACCGGTTGCTTTTTCGGCCACTTGTTCCAGTTCTTCTTCATCCTCACGAAGCACAATTGCTTGTTGGATAAAGGCCACGATACCACCGGTCAGCCAGTACAAGCTGAGCGCCGAGGCAATGTTGACGGTGAAAAGGAAAATCATAGCGGGGAAGATAAAGCGCGTGCTGCGGCCGACGGCGGCGTTGACTTCGCTTTGGTCGGCCGGCTTGCCGGTCTTGGCGTCGCTCAGGATGTTTTTGAGTGAGCGTGAATCTTTATCTTTGGGCGTCAGCTGCTTGGCCTGGAAATACTGAATAACCGCGCTGCCGATCACAATAATCATGGCCGGCCAATATATGCCGGTTTTGCCGATGGCGCTCTTGGTGAGGTCAACAATACCGAACAAGGTGCTGTCGAACAAGTGAATATTGTGCGACAGTTCTTTCATCCAGCTCAGGTGCTGCAAAGCCGGGTACGAGAACGTCACCAATGCGTGCGGGTCGTCGACCACGCGGCGCAAACCACTATACAAACCGATGAGGATCGGTATTTGCAGCAGCAATACGCCAATCGAGCCAAACGGATTAATACCGCGCTCTTTGTATAATTCCATCATCATGACGGATTCTTTTTGTTTGTCGCCAGCGGCGGCTTTTTTGATACGTTTGAGCTCCGGCTGGAGTTTGCGCATCGCTTTTGCTTGGTGCAATTGCTTCTTAACCAAAGGCCACAATAGCAAGCGAACAATCACCGTAAAGATGATGATCGCAAGACCAAAATTGTGCCCTGGCAAGATCGCGTAAATCAACACGAGCAAGTTAAAGATTGGTTGGACAATCAGGGTTGTAAACATAGGGCTCCTTACTTGGCTTTACTATAGCATGTTTTCAGATGATGAGGTGGGCAAATTGGCAATAATTTCCGCCTTTTGTAGCTGCGAGGTAACACTGGCGGCGAACTCGCCATAATTCATAGTAGCAAGCTGGTCGGAAAATGCCGTAAAAACCATATCGTATGGTCCCGTTATCTGAGGATCGACCGCGCGGATGACCTCGTACATACGGCGGCGGATGCGGTTGCGAACAACGGCCGACTTGTGCACTTTACGGCTTACCACCACAGCGACACGATACGTTTTGCGTCGTGGATTGTACACAAACTTGAGTGCCGAGTTAGGACACCTCACCGTCTTTCCGCTTTTATAAACGAAACGAAGGCTGTTATAGCCATGAAATCGATGTGTTCGATGAATCATTTCTGCAGCCTTCGTTGCTTGCCACTATGAGAGCGGCGATCGGTGTCCTTATTTGGTTTAGTGCGTAAGGCGGGCGCGACCTTTGTTGCGGCGGCGCTTCAAAACCAGACGGCCAGCGCGATCTTTCATGCGCTTCATAAAGCCGTGCTCGTGAGCGCGATGGCGCTTCTTGGGTTGATACGTTCGTTTTGGCATATGTGATTACTCTACCTTATTTGGACTATTTACACAAGTGGTCAGCGACAGTTCGATTTGGTTGTCTATTCGCGGCACTTGCGGGTCACCGAGTATGCTTTTATAGCATACTCGGTGCTTCCGAGGTGCCTTGAACAGACAATCCAAACCTCACCACCCACCCGATACATTATTACCTAGTCAAAATAACAATGTTTAACCCACCAATTCTAGCAAGTTTTCCACCGATGTCCAAGTATTTTCCACAGACTTACCAGATGTGGTGCGTACCTGTGGAAAATTTTACCCCTCATCGGCATTTTTGGACGATTAACGATGTACTATGCACAAACATGTGGAAAACCCCACACATATAGCGTATATTGAAGCTATAAACAGACGACTTGTAGGAGCGAGGGTACATGCAACAAAGTGGCTTATGGCAAGCGGTGCTTGGCGAGATCGAGCTATCCGTATCTCGAGGCAACTTTATTACGTGGTTCAAGAACACGAACCTTTTACGACACGACGAAACGAGCGTGATTATTGGTGTGCCCAACGTGTTCATCAAGCAACAGCTGGAACGTAAATATAGCGAGCTCATTATTGCAACACTACAAAAGAATGGCGTTGAGGCTTCGCACATCGAGTACAAGATCCGCTCTACCCTCAACAATCGCCAGAACGAGGAAGATCCCGTTGTACTTACGCCGGCTCCGGCACCCAAAATGACCAGCAGCAAGCCAGCAGCAAAACCGGCAAGCACCCTCACGCACGCCTACCGGCCCGGCATCAACGAACGTTACACGTTCGACAACTTTATTGTCGGCTCAGGAAACGAACTCGCGCATGCAGCATGCCAAGCAATCGCCCAGAACCCGGGCACCAAATATAACCCGCTCTTTTTATATGGTGGCGTGGGAATCGGCAAAACCCACCTTATTCAAGCAGTCGGCAACGAAGTGCTCGCCAACAATCCGAAAGCGCGAGTGGTTTATGTGTCGAGTGAGCAATTCGTGCAAGAGTTTGTTGACGCACTGCGCTTTAAAAAGAATACTGACTTCGCCGACTTTTACCGTGGCGCCGATGTATTGATCGTCGATGACGTACAATTTTTGGCCGGAAAAGAGAAGATCCAAGAGGAATTCTTTCATACCTTTAACGCACTCCACCAATCAAACAAACAAATTATCATCAGCAGCGATAAACCGCCGCGCGATATTCCAACGCTCGAAGAACGCCTGCGGTCGCGATTTGTTTGGGGCATGAGCATTGATATGCAAAACCCGGATCTCGAAACGCGTTGTGCGATCGTGCAAACCAAAGCCGACGCGCACGGCATCGATTTGCCGCGCGACGTTACCGAGTATCTGGCAACCAATGTCCAAACCAACATTCGCGAACTCGAAGGCGCACTCAACCAGCTCCTAGCATATTGCGAAATGCGCAGCCTGGAGCCGACGCTCGACATTGCCGGTAGTTTGCTTGGCGCAGCTCAAACACGCCCGAAGCATTTGAGCGCCCGGCAAATCGTAGAACGAACTGCCCGTCATTTTCAAGTACCACTCGAAGACATTTTAGGGCCCAAGCGCGACAAAGATATTGTAGTGCCACGGCAAATCGCCATGTATATGCTCCGGAGCGAGCTGCACTTGAGCTTCCCGAAGATTGCACACGAACTTGGCCGCAAAGATCACACGACCGCTATTCATTCCATCGAAAAGATTGAGAAGGAGTCAAAACAAGACAACGATATTCGCGCGGCGATCACCCAAATCAAGGAGCGATTGTATGCGTAAAACCTGTGGAAAGCCTGTGCACGGAGCGCGGAATTCCTGGGTACGAACACAATTTGTACCCACAACATGGGGCCACAAAACGATGATTTCAGCAAACAAAAGCACACGTTATACCCGGCTTCCACAGCATGCATCCCCCGCCCCAACCACAACAAATTTGTTCAATATAACACTGGTGCGGCAGCACTTTTCCCCGCTTTCCACAGCACTAATAATAACTACTACTAAGTATAAATAAGTAATAAGGGATATTTGTATGAAGCTCCAAGTCACCCAGGAAAACCTCAACAAAGCACTCGGAACCGTGGCACGAGTAGCAAGTACACGCGGTACCTTGCCGGTACTTGCGAACGTGCTCATTAAAACGGTAAGCAATCGATTGAGCGTCGCGGCCACCAACCTTGACATCGCAATCACCCATTATATTGGCGCAAAAGTTGCTGACGAAGGCGCCATTACAGTCCCTGCTCGATTAATGCAGGATTTTGTGAGCAGTTTGCCGAGTGATGTGATTGATCTAAAACTCGAAGATTACAAAATGCATATCGCAACCAACCAATATCAATCGACGATCAATGGTGTTTCGGCCGAAGAATTCCCGGTAATGCCCGCAATTGCTGATGGAAAGTCATGGTCGGTTCCTGCCGATACGCTCAAAAGCGCGTTACAACAGGTAGTTTTGGCGGCTTCAGGTGACGAAGCACGACCGGTGTTAACCGCGGTTTATTTACACACTAGCAATGGAAAGCTCTATATGGCTGCTACCGATAGCTATCGCCTCGCCGAAAAAGAGCTCATGCCGATACAAGAAGAAATCTCTTTATTGGTTCCCGTGTCGGCTATGCAGGAAGTTTTACGTATTCTGGGCGATTTTGAGGGCGATGTGGTGGTGACAAGCGACGAGCAGCAGATTCTGTTCCAAGCGGGCGATGTCGAGCTCGTAGCGCGCCTCATTGAGGGCAAATACCCGCCCTACCAAAACCTTATTCCAAAAGAATTTGCTACTAGTGCGCGCTTAAAACGGGCCGATTTGCTCAACATTACCAAGGTGTCGAGTTTGTTTGCCCGCGAAAGCGCCGGGAGTATCACTATTAATCTCGATGAAGCGCAGCAGTCGATTAGTATTCGCTCGGTCGCCTCACAGCTCGGTGAAAACACCGCCACCGCCAACGGCAAAGTTATTGGCGACGGGAGTATTACGCTGAATTCTCGCTACCTGCTCGACGCTTTACATGTGCTGCACGGCGATGAAGTGGTCTTTTGCTTTAATGGAAAACTCGAGCCTTCGGTGTTAAAAGATCCGGCTGCCGAGGATTACATTCACATTGTGATGCCGCTCAAGAGCTAGGTTTTAGACGCGGTACAATAAAACCATGCTTACCTCCATTCGGTTGCAACATTTTCGCTCGTATATTGATAGAACATTTGCACTCAAGCCCGGCGTGACGATTATTGTCGGCCCGAATGCGAGCGGTAAAACCAACTTACTGGAGGCTATTTTGGTGTTGGCTCGCGGGAGTTCGTATCGCGCCGATAGTGCTGATCTGTTGCATTTTTCAAAGGATTGGGCCCGGCTCGACGCCCAGACCGCCGACGGGCAAACGCGTACCTTCAAACTACAAACCGTGCCGACGCTCAGTAAAAAGTTTGAAATCGACGGGCAGATTGTGTCGCGGCTTTCTCAGGCAAAAACCATTCCTGTCGTATTATTTGAGCCTAATCACCTCTTGTTACTGACGGGATCTCCGGAGTTGCGGCGTAGTTTTTTGGATGATCTGATCGAACAAACCGCGGCGAGTTTCGGCACGACATGCCGGCATTACAAACGCGTTTTGGCGCAACGTAACGCGCTCCTCAAACGTGGTTCCCCCACCAAAGAGCAGTTATTTGTGTGGAATATTCGCTTAAGTGAGCTTGGCGGGCAAATTGCGCGGCACCGGCTCGGCTTGCTCAGGAAGCTCAATGAACATATCGGTTCGCTGTATAGTGAACTCGCAGGCCGCGAAAGTGTGGTAACGCTCGAATATAAAACCAAGTTTCCATTGGAGTCGTACGAAAGCGCGTTGCTGCAAAAACTGGAACACGATTTTGAGCTCGACAGCCTGCGAGGGTTTACGGGCGCGGGACCGCATCGGGACGATCTTACGGTACTGCTTGGCGGCCATGTGCTGCAGGAGAGCGCTTCACGCGGTGAAACACGCACTTTTGTACTGGCACTCAAAATACTAGAAACCCAGCTGCTCGAGCACGCGCGCGGAGTACGGCCCTTATTGCTACTTGACGATGTATTTAGTGAGCTCGACGGCAAGCGGCGTCAGGCGCTCACGGCGTTCTTGCAAGATTATCAGACATTTATTACGACCACCGATGCCGATGTCGTCGCGCAGCATTTTAGTAATACGAGTACGATTATTCCCTTGTCGTAGTTTGCTGTAGCAGTAATAGCTATTGCTGTGGCGTTTGGTTTTGAATGTCGATATTGCCGGAGTCGTAAATCTGCTGGTTGCTGCTGTTATAAAGGTAGAGTCGCGCGGTGCTCACACTGGCGTCGGAACCATCGAGTCGCGCGCGGTACATCGTAGCATCGAAATTAACATTAAAGTACGCGGTGGTGTAGGGAGTAGGAAAATCGGGATCGTACGGCGGCGTACTCACACTTCCCTTTTCTATGGTGACTGTTTTGGTGGTGAAGTTGTTCTGTTTGATGAACAAAAATGCTTCATATTTGAAGGCGGTTATTTGGTCTTGGGTGATACCGACGGCAGTGATGGCTTCGAGGTTTACAAAATCTGGTCGCTGTGGTGCTTGCGCGGTTGGCGGCGTAGAGCTATCACTTCCGGAATTACCAGTGTTATAGGCGGAACTGTTCGGGGTATTGTTAACAATTTTTTTCTTGTTTGAATTATGTGAGACCAATAATGAAATCACCACCACGACAACAACGATCGCCGCCAAAATGATGATCGAGCGGTTCTTTTTTGAAGTGTCATATGGGTCGTTTTGCATCGCGGCTTCCTTTATTTGTAAATGATTTCAAGTTTGCTGGGGTCGTATCCCTGGAAGGTGATCCAGTTGAGCGCTTTGGTGCGTGCGGCTTGGTCGCTTGCGGTGATGACGATCGCAACGGCATAGTCATTGTTGGGATATTTTTGCGATGGTCCAAAGGTGATGCTGTAGCCGGGGCCGTAGTATGGCAGTGATTTCAGAATAGGGTTTTTATCAGTGATGAGCTGGCCTTGTTCGTTGGCGGTGCTCCCGGTTATACCTTCGCCGAGTGAAGCTTCGTAGGGGTTGCGATTTTGCCAGCTATTAGTAAAGGCGGTGCTTTCAGAACCCAAGGCGATACTCTGTGTTTGGTCGTCGCCGGCTTTGGTAATATCCACGGTAATTGTTTTTGCCACAAAGCCGCTCCGGCTAATAACCAGGGTATGTTTGCCGACCGACAAGCCGATTTTACCCGGCTTCACCGTCTTTTTTTGGTCAATGGTTACTTTAGCGTCACGCGGAATAACGGTGAGTGTGATGCTTCCCTGGCCTGATGTGCTTCCCCGAAACAAAAGTCCGGCAAACACAAAAAATCCGATAACTACCCCGGCTGCAATGATGATAATGAATCTTTTTTGCATGATTCCTCCTATTGGGCCTGGCCCGACACACCGTTCTGGTTGATTAAACGTACGGCTATGACGCCTGGTTGTTTTTCCATCCAGGTGAGGTCGCCAGAAGTGTTAAGCTGTGGAGTGTGATCGCCAAGCGAGGCGTCGGCAACGACGTAGCCGCCGGGTTGCGGACCGACAAAAATCATAGTGTGGCCGATCGAGCCTTGGTTTTCAACAAGGATATCGCCCGGCTGTAGGTTGTTGAAGTCAACCTTTTGGTATTTTTCGGGATGACTCTCAACATAGGACTTTTGAATGCCCGTGCCTACAGGTGGATAGTTTGGATCGGCACCGCTTTTAACCATTACAGTTGCGACAAATGCTCCACAGTCGGTGTAGTTACTTGCTTTGTTCCAGGCTGCCCGGTATGCGTCGGTCGGTTGGCTGGCGTGAGATTTGTTGTTGTCGGGCCACGCGAGACCGATGGCGGTTTTGACGATGCTGCCATTTACAACACCAGCCGAAGATGAGCAGCTCCCGGTGTTTGCACTCGTGTTGCTGCCGCCAGTGGTTTGGCCTCCTGTGGAAGTTGCGCCGCCCGGAATCGGACCAGTTGTCGCGGCCCCGCTTTGCGTCAGGTCGGATTTACTATAGGGCGGTTTCAGGAGTTTGACGGCGTCTGCAATACGTACGTCGTCGTGGGGCACTCCTGCTTGCTCATAGAATTGCCGAATAATAACTACGCGGTTATCAACGGTTTTACTCGGTTCGGCGCGTAGTTTATCGAGGGCGTTTTTATAGCTGCCGTTTAATTCCTTCCAAGCAAAATCAAGCTGTAGAAGAAGATCGGTAGGTTCGCGGTGCGGGTTGGAATTTCTTGACATTTCAAGCACGCCAAGCCAACGGCCGTCCACACTCCATTGAGCAATACCGCGACCTTTACCGCCACCGTCTTGGTTAATTGCTGGGTTGACACCTTTTGATTCCTCCCAGAAGTTACCGACAATTGCGGCTGATTGCTGGTTGGTAAGGCCTTTGTCGATGAAATAGTTATAGGCGATTGCCGGGTTGTCGTTTCCGCTCCCCGGTTCCCCGCCCGTTCCCGTGCTGCCACAAGCCTTCGGCTGACCTTTCCAGTAGAATTCGCTGTTCGAGCTCATACTCTGGAGGCCTTCGAGGGTGATGGCGCGGACCGGTGAGCTCACAAAAAGCTCTACTCCCACCAAGCAGGCGACAATGGCGATGGTGGAAATTTTACGAATCGGTAAGCGTGCTCGCATAGGTGTACGTCCTCGCTACGGTTGAAAATGCTTGGTACACACAGTACCGGTTGAAATCATCGCTGAGCTGATTTATAACAGCGTCCATACAGACTCTGTCGTATTTATTGCTTCCCAACGCCTTACAGTATATGCCGGCAACCGTGGCGTCGTTGGGCGGTTGAGGCGGTTGGGCGGTCATGTCATATGATCCCATGGAACCGCAGTTTTCCCGGGCGGCGTCGTTTGAGCCGTCACTTGCATAGGCGAGTTGCTCGTGACTGTTTACAAAGCAGTGTAGGAGATCGTCGTTGTTGCTATCTCCCTCGGGAGTGGGGCTATAGGTGTTAGGGTTGCCGAGCGCGTCGATGCGTTTAACCGATTTTCCGCCATAACTCACCGTACCAAAGAGGTAGTTTTCATTGTCGATGTACCCGGTTCCCTTACTGTATTTATCTATGGTCGTGTCGGGGAGAACGTACCCCGTAATACAGTGCGGGTCGGAAACACAAGCGTTACCGGCTGCGTGTAGCGCCGGGGGTGCGAACACCGTAGATAAGGTATGCATAATGGTGAATGGGAAGTTGGCGAAGTAGCTGCCCATACTGGCTATGGAGGCCTGGGTGTCGAGCGGTATGCGCATCATAAGCCTTGATACGAGCGATTCAGGATTACTGACCGCAAAGGTGCGATATGCGAGCGATTGACTTTGTTTGTCTCGGAGGTCGTCAGCATCGGCGATGTCGTTGGCTTGCTTGGCGGTTTTGTCGGAAACCGGCACGGCACCGAGCACCGAGCGGCCGTAATCCTTCCAGGCTAGATTCCCGCCCACTTCGTCGTTATTGCCGTTTTCGACGGCAGAGTTGGTTCCGGACGTACCCACGTTCGAGAATAAGTCTGGAATCGCTGGTAGAATTTCAAACTCAAGTGCCAGGCTGAACGCTGTGCCGACGGCCAAGATTGCCCCTTGGGCGGCACCAAAGCTACCGATGTTGGCTACAATCTGCACGGCGGTTAACCCTGTTTGGGCAATCAGTCCACCTTTGCTTGTCAGTGCGTCACAGGCAAGTTCCAGTCCACTCACGTTGAATAATTTCTGAATCGTATCCACAATTTTACTCGGCCCGCTCCGGGTTGGGGTAACTCCGGGTTTGATGTCCGGAGTGTAATAAGGACTCTTTGGATTAGAATCGACCGGTACTTTAGAGGCACGGTGCCATGCGGCTGATCTGGTTACAGGTAATGAGGCTTCCTTTGGTGTGCCGTCTTTGTTGGGGAACAGCCCTTTGTTGCCGAAGTATAATAGTGCGCTTTGGTTGACGGTGCGACTGGTGAGCTTGCCCGCGTTTAATTCACTCGCAAGACTCTTGAGTGTGCTGTAATTGCGCATGAGTAGCGTAACTAATTTGGGTACACGTTGGTCGGCTGCGACTTGGAAGGCTTCTTTAACCGTACAGCCGGTGGTTGCAATTGCGGCAAGCGAGAGCGAGTTCCCGATTTTATTAATACTCTTGAGCCCGGCTTTTACCCCTGCTTCTTTAGCGGCCTCGGCATCGAAACTTTCTTTAAATTCTTTATCGGTAGCATCAGTGACCTCTTTGATGAGCTGTGCTTTTTCTTCGGTAGTATTGATGGAATCTTTGGTTTGTTGATCGGCGTCTTCGGGCACATTTTTTTCCTGTTCGGCCTCGGCCATTTTAATAGCCTCGGCGCCCGCGCCATTTTCTATGGCTTGCGAAATAGTTTTTTTAGCGTTCTTATCTTGGCTGCCATCTTCGGGGAAAATATTAAAGGAGCTGCCGCTATGGAAGGTAAAGTTTGTGCGCTGGCTATAGAGCTTGCTTACGTCCCATTCTTGCTCTATAAGTGCGCGCGTGCTCGGCGCTTCTTTAGCTAACTGTTCACCCACATCTGCACCTGTTTTATCGAGGATGCCGCTGAGCTCTCCATTCGCGTTAAATTTTAGCTCTAAATCGGCGTCTTTGAGAAGCTGCTGCAAGGTCTGGCTCTTGTCGATTATGCCGCCTTCCGTAGCCTCGGCAACAGAACGGCCCTCGGTCTTTGCTTTCTCTTGCTCCTCGTCCATTACTTTTTTTTCGGCTTCGCTGGCGCCTGCTCTTTTGAGGGCGCGGTCAACCATGCGCTGCATAATGGTGCGGGCGACTTTTTGTTCTTCGTGTTTGGCAACTTTGGCAACTTCTTTGTCAAAGACTTCGGTGATGTGATTAAGAAAGTGGTTGGCGTAATTGTTGACGCCGGCAAAAATTCCTATCATACAGAGGGATGCAACAATACCCGTAACGATGCCTTTGTTTTTTTTCTTGCCGCGGCCCAACATTTCCACGGCTTTTTTGGCGATGGTGCCGGCGGGACCGAGCTCGCGTGCGGCGGTATTCATTGCCATGTTTGCTGCGGCGCCGCCCGGCTTGCGGTCGCCGTTCGGGTTGTACATACGTAGCTTTGAGTCGTCGCCTGTGCCGCTCAGCTTCCCTCCGCCCAATTTGCGCATCTCATCGTCGTTACCACGACCGCTTACGTTGCTGTCGTAGTCGTCGGGGTTTTGTTCGCGGTCTGCGAGATCTTCCTGTTCGTAAGGATCACTGCCACTTCCCCGGTAATCACCGGTGGCGTTGTAATCATCGGGGTCATAGACTCCGTGGTTTTCCTCATCTTGTTGAGGGGGTGGACCGAAGCTTCTCTTTGGCATAGCGTAAGCTCAATTATACTCCTGGATAGAGCTGGTTGGAAAGGTCGATTGTGCCTTGTGGTTGGCTCATTTCTCCGGTTTGCATAGCTTGGACTTGTGTAGGGTTGGTGGTAATGAGTCCGGTCTCGGTGGGGCTTGCCACGACTTGAATATGCACATGGTTTTGGCCGGCAAAGAACAGCCCTTGCCCGACCGGGAATTGGCTGAGCCGTTTTTTCTCCTCGCTCGTGAGTTTGAAGACATCGCTTAACACATCGACGGCAGAAGTCGATTGTTTGAGCAGGAACTGCATCGAGGCGTTAGCCACGACGGCGCGACCCATGCGCGACCCCATAAAGTCTTCGACGTCCTGGGTGATGGTGGTGATGCCCAGGTTATACTTGCGCGCGCGCTTTGCAAGCGAGAATAAGAAGTTCGCGGAATCCTCGTATTTCATGAGCTGCCACGCTTCGTCCACTATCAGCATGCGACGTTTTTGGTCGCTCTTGGTCTTGTTCCAGATGTAGTTGAGCACAATGTACATGGCTACCGGACGAAGTTCATCCTCGAGGTCACGAATGTTAAACACCACGAGCGGATTGTTGATGTCGATGTTACTTTGCTGTGAGAAAATGCCGGCGAACGTACCAGTGGTGTATTTCCGGAGTCGCTGCGCGAGTTGCGGGCCGGTGCCGCCCATGTGTAGCAGTGTGTCGTACAAATCGGCGATTGTCGGTGGCAATCCGGTGTGTGTAAGCGGATCGTTGGTGATGCCGGCCTTGGCGTAGGTTTCGATCAGCGCGGCGTCGAGGTCGGATTCCTCAACCGGAGAAAGCGCCGGTGCCATCATGGCGTTGCCACCTACCATCTGTGCCTGCGCGCCGCCCATCATCAAACGAAGCAAGCCGTGGAGCGTAATCAGGTTGCTGCGCAACGCATTGTCGGCTTCTTCGGTGTCGACAACCTGCGGAAGGTCGAACGGATTGATGCGCGTGGCCGAGCTCAAACTCAAGCGTACATATGCACCGCCTACGGCATCACACATGCGCTCGTATTCGTTTTCGGGGTCGATGATAAAGATTTCAGTGCCCAGCATCATGCTGCGCAAAGCTTCAAGTTTGACGGTAAATGATTTACCGGCACCAGACTTGGCGAAGACCACCGAGTTGCCGTTTTCCAGGCTAAAGCGATCGAAAATAACCAGGCCGGAGTTGTGCATGTTGATGCCGTACAAAATACCGTTGTCTTGGCTGAGGTCGGCCGAAGTGAACGGGAAGCTCGTGCTGATAGCGCCCGTAGACATGTTACGGCGGATCTGGAATTGGTCAACAAACTGCGGCACCGTGCTGTTGAGTCCCTGTTCTTGCTGTGAGGTAGCCGGTTTTGAGTACACTAATTGCTGGCCGAGCAATGACTCAACCTTGTGCGCAACAAAGTCGAGTTCTTCTTGGCTGCTGGCATAAATAGTGAAGTACAAACCAAAGCGGAAGAAACGTTCTTCGCCCACCTGTAATTTGTCGCGCATTTCTTCGGCGTCCTGGATGGCGGCCTGTTTGCCCGGGTCGCGGATGCGGCCTTTTTCATTGTCGATCTGAATACCCGCCTCGAGCTGCGTTACTTTTTTACGCAGGTTTTCAAGAATAACTTGGCTTTCTACTGGATAAATGAACATCGAGACGTCCATAACCTCGTCGAGGTTGACCATGGTGCTCATCCAGCCGGTGAACAATTGGCGCGGATAGCCATACACGTAAAAAGTGCGGGCCAAGCGTGTGCCAATGCGGAATTGTGTGGGTTGAAATTCGATCGAACTCGGCGCAATAAAGTCGCGGAGCGCGGTTACACCCTTTTGAAAAGCGGCATTTACCTCTTGTTGTTCGCGCAGTTTTTGAGCTTGGGCGACGGCAAGCGGATCGGCTTGTTGTTTTTTGGCCATTATAGGAGCTCCTTCTGTAAGTGCGATTGTGGTGCGGTACCCGTGCCTTTGGTGATGATATCGGCAGTCAGGTTCCCAAAGTTTTTGAGCTCTTGGCGAGTGGCAGTATCGGGGTTGTATGTGTCGTAGTACAGTTCGATGAGTTCTTGCGTGTCGAGTGGCAGCGCTTGAATGCCAGACTGCAATAAGCCGCCCAAAACTACCTGGACACGGTTGCGCAGCTCGGTCTTGGCCTTTTCGAGCTCGGCTTCATTGATAACCACATGTTGTTCTTTTTTGTCGAACAGCCCGACAAGACCGGTGAAAAAGTTCTTGCTTTGGGTGATGGCCTTCTGAACATCAACGTGTGGGAAATACGGAATGACGATGTAGAACTTTTTGTCCATGATGTTGGTTTGCGCACTCAACTGCGTCATGTAGTTGATGTAGTCTTCCATGAGGAGTGCGAGCAGCATGTTGTCGTGCTCGGAGCGGATTTTATCGAGCTTTTCGAGGTATGGCTGCAGGTCGACTTTTTGCGAGCGAATAAAGATTTGAATCGGGAAGTACAGTGAGTTTAAGAAACCTTGATAGCTGTACTCAACGGCTTCTTGTTCCTGGGTGCTCATGAGGTCGAAGTTGATCGACTTGGCCATGATTACCGAGCGGAAAGAGCCGTCGTTCATGATAACGATCCCGTCACGAATTTCGGCAATCTGCAAAGTATTTTGAGTGCTGTTGGGATTACTTTGCACCGGTTTAACAGTGGCGCGTGGCAGCCCTTGCGGCGAAACGACGGGCTGGCCGCCCATTACTGCTTGGGGTTGCGGCTGCTGAGGCTGCGCGTAGCCCGCAGGTTGGGGCATGGGTATGGGCGCTGGTGGTAACTGCTGCTGTGGTGGCTGATAGGGCGACGCGGGAGCCTGCGCGTATTGTGGTGGCATTTGAGGTTGCGCCGCAGCAGCGCCTGGCTGTCCTGTTTCGGGATAGCCTTGTTGGGGTGCTGGCATAGCTTGACCGGCATACGGGTTTGTCCCGGCTGCCGGCTGTTGCTGGTTTTGTGAATAAGGATCCATATAAACGATTATCCCACCGTGCTCAATAAGTTTAGTCCACGTTGCTTCATGTGGCTAGCGCAGCGAAATAACTACTTCGTCCTCAGGTGGTTCAGGCCGTTGCTTGTGTGCTTCGCGTGCCAGTGTAGCCACGTTCAGATCGTCGTTCCTCGCTAGGTTTAGTATAGCAGCGTCTGAACGTTGTGTCACTGGTGGTTCTGAAGAATTTGCAGTCTGCGCCGCGTGATTGTCGTCGGTTGGTTGCGACTGAGACTGGCTGGTTTGTGATTGTTGTGCCTGTGCCTGCTGGGCTGCTTTTTGAGCGGAAAGCGGCTGAATGGTATGCAGGTGTCCATAAGGAATGTGCTCTACTTTCTCCTGTTCGGCGAGTTTCTTTACCAATGCTTCTTCGTCGGCGGTTGGTGTTGCCGGCGCGGCAACAGGTGTTGTTGTGGGGGCGCCCGGCGTCACCAGCTGGGCATTGAAAGTAACTGCGCCTTGCTGCGGCGCAGCTCCCGGCGCGGAAGTCGGTTGATTCATAAACCAGTAGTCGGCGGGCTGGGTTGCAGGCCGAGGTTGTGGTATTGGCGCTGGTGCGGGTGGTAGGGTCGCCTGTTGTGTCCTGGCATCTTTAGCAACCGTGGCTTGCCGCAAGCGATCCATAATTTGCTGCCGATGAGCCTTTGTAGACGCGGCAATCATAGTATCGAATTGGTGTGCAACAGGGTTGTTCTTCTCGTCGAGCATATCATCTGATGCCTGGATGTCGTTGTTTGGCACCGGTTGTGGCAGGTTTTCTACCGATATAAGGCGGTCGGAGCTGGGTGCGCTCATCACAAGTTCTGGCTGACTGTACAGGTTGACGTTGACGTTTTTGACGGCCCACCCTCGGCTGTCGATGGTGTCTGCGAGTGCTCGGAGCCGGCTTTTAACCTCTGTTTCAGAAAGCCCGTTTGTGTAGTTGACTTCGACCTTTTTGGGTGCAGTGACCGTGACGAGCTCTTTTGCACCGCTCTGATCCCAAATACGTTTGCGAGGTTTTACTAAAAAGCGGAGCTTCGCAAGCGCCCAGACTTCGGTAGGTTGCTGCCCGGCAAAAGGCCAAGCAAAAAATCCCGAACCCAAAGCAATCGGCAGAAAGATGGGTAGCATCACCCACAAGTGCTTAGTAAGCAGGATAAAACAGAGGTAAAACGTGGCCGCAGAAATACCGGCATAAATAAATTGCCGGAGCGTTAACGGGCCGATCAGTTTGTCTTCGGCCTCAATATCCTGAATAACTTTATAAGTCGCCATACATTCCTATTATATGATGTTCTGCTGTTGTTGTGAACCGGGGTATTGGTGGGAGTCGAGATAAACAAATAGAGGGCTTTTCCTGCCCTCTATTTGTTATAGGTTATGGGCCACCTGTACCAACCGGTATGACTGGTGGTGGTCCGCCGGCCTTTGGTCCACCTGCACCAGGAGGTGGTACGGATCCCGGGTTACTCCAGCCTGCCAGCACGTTATCGACGTGGTTAACAAATTCTTGCTGCGCGCGACCAGTACCCGCGATAGAGCCCGCACCCACAGAACTGCTGACGCCACCAGGGGTAGGAGGGCCTCCTCCTGTTCCGGTACTTGCTGGAATCATCGAACCGGCCTTGAGGCGATCTGCCTGGTCGCGAGCCAATCGCAGGAATTCGGTGTGCGTGTCCAGTTGATTCTGTTCTTTAGCATTTAACGTAGTTGTAGCGGCCTTCGCTGCGAGTCGGTCATGGTCATATTTAGCAGCCCCAACCTCGTTCGCGTAGACTTCCCAAGTATCGGCATGCGTCTGACCCAACTCGTACGGACCCTTTTTGTTGTAGAGTTCGCGAGCCAACGAGTTACGGTCCAGCTTCAGTGATTTGGAGTCGGAGTCCCACTTGTAGTGCTTATCAACACGGTTGGTGTTCTGTTTCGCAAAAGCGGCGCCCGTCCACAGCCCGGTCATTTCGCCGTCGCTCAGGTTCCATGACTTGCCTGTACCTACAGCGTCACTTACACCGGAGTGGTAGTTAAGAGTTCCAAAGTTGTCCCGGACGTGTTTTTGGTCTTCGGAGGTGGTTGCTTTGTCCATTTCGTGACCGAGTGACCATTGCAGCATTGCTTGGTTGTTACCCCAGCGCGTATATGCTGCATCGACGTCGGATTCATCAACCCACTTGTTCCCGGAAAGCGTCTTAAATTGGCGGCCTCCCCGGGCAGTACGGCGCCATTCACCTTGCCAGCCATTGGCCTCAGTTGCTTCTCCACCGTGTTGCACGGCCCAGGCCTTGTTTACGGTCAGTGCGCGCAGTTGTGTATCGTCACCAGTGGCGTTAATGGCTTCCGCTTTCTTCATTTCTTCTGCGCGGTATACGGCTGAGTCGGAAAGTACGTCACGGAGTCCGCCGCCTTGAATACTATTCTGGAGTCGGCGCCCCATGAATCTGGCGAAACCATTACCACTGTTGCCGAGTTTGTTTTGAACGCCACGGTATGCTCGTTCGCGTGATTGAATCATCATGCCGTTAAGCCGAGCTCGGTGCAACTGTCGTCTGTTTTGTGATGCCTTGGTAATGCCCTGACGTGCTTTCTTACCGGCGTTATGCATGATTCCATACAGCTCGTCACTGGTCTGTACGGCAATAATCGCAGCGCCACCCTTCAAGATCGCTTCTACCAATAAGCTCGCGAGAAACGCGGTAATAATAACGCTAATACCCGCTTTGGCGGTATCATCGGCAAAGACTCCGTTATGCATACCAAACAAGTTCGCAAAGTTAACGAATGCATGGCTGTTGTCACCCGAGCCAGTAAAGACCGTGTTGTTCTTAACGCTGTCTGCTGCTACGCCGTTAGCCTTCAAAATGGTGACACTAATAACGTCGGCCACGGCATAGAGTACTACGACAACCGGATAGATAAGCAGAGACTTAAAGAGCAAGCGCCACCATCTGCGGAAATACTTCTCGGTCATTGGCAAACAATAGAGCGCAAACGCCACTGGGCTTACCAGGATCAATGCCAAGATAAGTCCTTTTCGGATGACAAGGATAATAAAGATCAAGACTATGGCGATAAATACGGGAAGCATGGCGAAGAATCCAACCCACAGCGCTGCCTTAATAAACGAAGCCTTGATGGTAAAGAGCCCAGTCAAAATTGTTGCAATACCACCCGCGCCCATAATCAATCCAATAACACCGCCGGCCAGGGCAACATTGCCCGCCGCTTGTGTGGGTTGAAAACTCAGGTCAATCGGGGCTGTAATAATATGCCCGAGCGCCCCTCCTGCAATGTTCGTAACGTCAACCAAGAGCGCAACGATATACACCGATAAGTTAATAAGAATCCCTGCCGCCAATACGCGAGGAAGCGCCTTGCGTGCGGTGTAAGCGTCTACTAGACCGCCGCCGATCGACTCACCGAAGACTATGATAAGGAGTGCAAATACCAGGAAGATATCACCGTAAATACGGAAGGTTGACCATACTTTGAAGCTTGGGTCTGCTGCGCTGGTGCTCACTGGTGAGGTGTACAGGAACGGCTGAATGATGTTGTTAAACATCCAGTCAGTAAAGCCCGACACGCCATTAAAGATCGGGCACAAGATGTATGCGTTGTTATCGTCTGTGGTTTCACAGGTTGGACGAGTGGCTTTGTTGCTGCCCGAAAGTAACGCCGCGGTTTCCTCGGAGTTAAGCTTAATAATAGCGTGGCCTCGTATGTCGGCAATCTTTTCTACTGGTACACACTTACCGATATCAGCAAGACAGACTTGGTACTTGCCAGGGGCTACATTATTGGTAAAGGCCTGGAGATTGACGTCGTGTGTGGCTTGACTCGAAGCACCACCTCCGATTTCCTTGACGGTAAATTGCGTCGTTTCGGCATTGTTGCCGAGATCTTTTCCGGCTACATCCTGCAAGGCGATGGTATAAGGGCCGTAAGTAAAGTCGGCCTGAGCGGTCGTGGTGTCGTAACTGAATTGAACCTCGGTAAGAATTTGATTTAAGGAATTAACTTCACTCGCATTAAAGGTGTGGATATATTCTGAGTTGTATATCTTGGTAAATGGCTGGCAACTCGTAATAAGCTGATCGAAACAAACCGTGTAGTCATCGCCCATGTCGATATTCGTGAATTTGTAGTTCCACGTTCGGGTTCCTGCTTCGTCGTGGCCGGTAACGGCTACGGGACCGGCGACAGTTGCTGAGCCCTTCTTAAGGGTAAAATTAACTGTTCCGGGTGGGTTTGCGGCAGCAGTTTGTAAGCTAATGTTCGCCACCCGGTTGCCCGGGTCTTCTGGCTGCTTCGGTGGTGTGACGGTACCGGTAGAACGCGTGCCACTAATGCCAACCGTACCGAGATTCTCCCAAGCACTTATATCGGCTGCAGAACAGGGGTTACCACCACCAACTGTTGAGCCGCCTCCGGGTGTCGGCATTGTTTTGGCCGAGCTATCACTGCCCTGCAACATAATAGAAGCCTGGAAGATAGTACAGCGCCCTTCGTAATTAAGGTTGCCGCTAAAGAATTGGTTTGGGCCGGCTGCAGCACCGCTCTTAAGACTGGACTGTACGCCGCCAGAAGTAACAATAATAGTGCTCTTATCGTTCGGCGACCAAGCAAAGGTAGAGAGCGCCTCAGCGGTCTGCGGTATGAAGGTCGTAGCTAACGGTACGCCTACTAAAATAAGCGCGGCAATTACCGCCAGCGTTCCCCGGCGGCTCTGTTTGAAGAGATTCTTAAGTCTCATGCTTTTTGTGTATCCATTCCGTCAATTTTCCACGTGCCGCCATCTTTCACCACGAATACTATAACCCTATAATTTACGTCTTGAAATGTCATAGTATAGTTTACGTAGTTCAGGCTCTTGTCTTTATAGTTGCTGTTGTCACCCTGATATGTTTGCTGTTTTACGAATTTTGGCGCCCCTTTGCTTATACTGGAGCTAATAAGATTGCTCCAAATAACCTTGCTGCCCGCATCTTTTCTATAGCCGGCGTCCATCATGTCCCAGGTGGTATTCGTATCACTCCTATAGACACCGTTTATGAATTTGTCTGCAGTACTCCGTGCATCCTTGTCGCCCGTAGTTTGTGACGTGCCATCTTTGCTATTAGAACCACTTTTTTTACTATTGGCTACAATGCCCGCAACAATAGCAATAATTACCACGAGCACCGCAATGCCGATTGCCACCTTACGACCTACAGAGCCTCGTTCTGAATCTTGTTTGTTGCTCATCAAATAAATTCCTAGTCACTACAATAGTACCAAATTTTTCAAAAAAATAGTTATGTTTTATGGGCATAAAAATGAATAATCTGATATCACGCTTGAATCCAAGTATCTTTAGCGATATAGTTGCAAGTAAGTTAGCCGTCAGAGGTTACAATGGCCAATCATAAAAAACACAAACTTATTCGTATCATTACTAGCGCAGTGCTCATTCTGGTGGGCATGTGTATTTTTGCTGCACCGCACGTTTTTGCGGCCGGCGAACCAATCAAGACCGGTGTTACCGAACCGGGTGCCGGCAAGTTTACTTGTGGATCGGGTAATGACGCTGTACAGGTGAGTATTAACTTTGGTTGTAAGGGGCAAGGAAACGCGGTAACCGATGCTTCATTCGCAATAATTCGGGTGTTGTCTGCAGGGGTCGGCTTGATTGTAATCGCCTCGATCGTTTACGCCGGCGTCCAATATACCACTTCGAGGGGTGACCCCAACGCCACGGCGAAAGCCATCGGCCGTATTCGTAACTCGCTCTTTGCCCTTCTTATTTATATTTTTGCAGCGGCATTTCTTAACTTTGTCTTACCGGCAGGATTCTTCAAATGATTACACAATTTTTTGTACACTTCGCAGCTACGTGTGACGGAGGAACCTTCCTCGGCTTTCCTAAATGGTATAAATATCTTGACGGCCAAATGGTCGATAGTACTACGGGGCCTGCCGGCGCCAAAGTATGTAGTCCGATGATCGGCGGTTTAACCGATATCTGGCTGATCGTCGCTGCGGTTATTGAAATGCTTTTGCGTCTGGGTGCGTTGTTCGCTATCGCGGTCATTATCTACGGCAGCGTCCAATTTATTACGAGTCAGGGCGAGCCGAGCAAAACGCAAGCTGCTCGCTCAACTATCATCAATGCCCTCATCGGGCTTGTTATTACGATAAGTGCCGCCACGGCCGTGTCGTTCATCGCAGGGAGTTTCAAATGATACAAACTATCGCTTCGGCAATCGTGCAATGTAATGGTAAAGGTAGCTGTGATACCGGTTTGCCGGTAGTGTCGGCCGATAACGGCAATTTGCAGGTAGTGCTGCAGATAACGTTCGGAACAATAAGCGCGCTGGCTGTCATTATGATTATTGTTTCGGCGTTTCGCCTTGCCTCCTCCGAGGGCAACCCCCAGGAAGCAACCAAAGCCCGCCAAGGTATTATTTACTCGGCGGTTGGCTTGATAGTCGGCCTGAGTGCGGAAGCTATCGTAACCTTTGTACTGGGGAGCGTGTAATGAAACGGTTTATTGTTTCTTTGGCGGTACTTATTGGATTGCTTGTTCCTATGCTTTCGCCGCAATTTGCGGCCGCCGAGACGGTTGATGTATTCCCTACCGGTTGTAAAGCCGCCATTTGTAAAGACACGAGCGGTGGCAAGAATCCAATTTTTGGCCCCGATGGCGTGCTCACCAAAGCCACACACATTATGGCGATCTTCGTTGGTGTGGTAGCGACTATCGCCATCATAATTTCCGGCCTTATGATGATAACTTCGGGCGGTGATGCTACTAAGAGTGCGAATGCTCGGCGCGCGCTTTCATACTCGATGGTGGCGGTGGTGATCGCGATCATGGCACAATTAATCGTTTCGTTTGTATTGGACAACATAGCCCCTTAGGAGGACAAGTATTATGAAGAAAAAAATCGTGAGTATCGTTTTTGCAGCTGCGTTGCTTCTTGCGCCGGTAATGATTAGCAACACAGGCTTCGCACTATTTGATAACGCCAAGGGTGAAGCTTGCGCCGGACTCGCCGTTTCCGACACCGGCAAATGTGGCGACGGCGGCAGTACCATAAATAAAGTGCTTAAGAACGTACTCAACGTTATGACAGTTATTATCGGGCTTATTGCGGTCATTATGATTATTGTTGGCGGCACCAAGTTTATTACTTCCGGTGGCGACAGTGGTAAGGTCAGCAGCGCCCGCTCTACACTTATTTCTGCCGTAGTGGGACTCGTAATTGTTGCTCTGGCTCAAATTGTGGTCCAGTTTGTGTTGAAAAATGCCACACCACCGGCACCCGAGAAAAAGGCAGGGAGCACCACTATGCATAGCACAGTCGGCTAGTATAGATTGCACTTGACGAGCAATAGCAATAAGATATACATAATCACTATAAGAAAGGAAATATATGTTACAAAAAATTCGAGCCAAGTTACTGGTAGTCGTTGCGGCGGCAGTATTGGTTGCGGTCCCCGTGGCGGTTGGCACGGGTGTTGTGCATGCCGCCGATACTCCTCCCGACAAGAATGCTGTTGATCTGCAAAACAACCTCGGTTGTGGCGCTACCTTTAATGTCACGCCTACTGCCAACTGTGCACAAACCACCACAACCGGCGCCAACAAAGTCCAAGGCGTGGTCACGACCATCCTTAACTATTTTTCAATCATCGTTGGTTTGATCGCAGTTGTTATGTTGATTTTTGGTGGCCTGAAGTTCATCACCTCCGGCGGTGACAGTGGTAAAGCCGCAAGTGCTCGAACAACGATCGTCTCGGCCGTAATCGGCCTCGTGATTGTCGCCCTTGCCCAAATTATCGTGCAGTTCGTACTCGATAAAACAACCAAAGGTGCGAACGGAGATACGACAACGACAACTACGCCATAGCGATAAAATTGTTGTCAATATTGAACCAAAATGCCTCTTGTGCTATAAAATAAACAAACGGTTTTTAAGAAAGGAATACAAACGATGCTTAAATATCTTCGCAATTCAGCAGCAAGTATCTTGACTGCCCTCGCGTTGATCGCAGTTCCACTGCTGACTCCAGCTGTTGCATTTGCAGCGGACGACAGCGGTAGTTCTACCAATGCTAACATTCAAGGAAATCTGAGCTGCGGGGTAAGTCTTAATACAGCAAACGGTGACTGCACTAACGACACCAGCACGGGTGCCGGGAAAGTCCAAGGCATCGTTACTGACATGATTAACATCTTCTCGCTTGTGGTGGGTATTATTTCGGTTATCATGATCATTTACGGTGGTTTTAAGTACATCACTTCTGGTGGTGACTCCGGTAACGTTACGGGTGCCCGTAACACTATTACCTACGCCGTAATCGGCCTCGTGATTGTCGCCCTTGCCCAGTTCGTTGTCCAGTTCGTTTTGAACAAGGTTACGACAGCGGGAAGTAACACCTAAAACCTTTCTAAACCACATAAAAATCCCTCGCAAAAACAGCGAGGGATTTTTATTGTACCGGTATTAGTATGAAAGAAAACCACCCCATGAGAGGTGGTTATAATCGCGTTAAAAAGCGACCTTACAAGACTTGAATCTTCTTGACCGTGTCCTGCTTTACCTTGGCAAAGCTGATGGTCAGAACGCCGTCCTTCAGGACTGCTTCAATCTCATCTTCTTTAACGGGTACAGGCAAGGCAATACTGCGTGAAAATTCACCCCAGTAACATTCCTGTACGAAGTAATTTTCAACACCATCTTCGTTGCCCGCAGAAAGTGTACCGCGAATACTCAGAATGTTGTCAGAAATACTTACATCAAGATCGTTCTTGTTAACGCCCGCAGTACGTGCTTTAACGACGAGTTTTTCCTTCGTTTCATAAACATCGACAGCGAGTTGTCCAGTTACGTCTTGTTCTTCATCCCACTCATCTTGTGCTACTGGTGGTTGCTGCGCAGCGCCGGTATCATCGGCAGCGGCAGAGACCGCGTCATCGTCACCCAAAAAGGCAGCGGTCAGCTCGTCTTCTTCCATCAGTAGGTCGTCGTCGCGATTGCGTCGCGCCATAGTTGTTACCCTCCGGTTACTTATTCACTCATTCCGCGTTTTTGTATTATCATCAGTATAGCTTAGGAAATAAATATCTGGCAACTGCAAATAAACTTATTTACAACACAATAAACACAACAACTATGTTTGATAAGATCATCGCCTTCTTTGCTCCCCATGAATGTCTCGGCTGTGCCCAGGAAGATACTTTGCTTTGTACGGGCTGCATAACTGCCCTTCCGGCGGCGCGTGGCTGCTGTTATCACTGCCAGCGCGTACAGTCTTCATATGCGCCGTGCGCGGCTTGTAGCAAGGTGAGTCCGCTGGCTTCCGTGTGGGCCACGACAAACTATGAACATTTGGCAAAAACCTTGGTATGGCACATGAAATTTGAACGTGCCCGTGCGGCGACCACGACTATAGCAAGTGCGCTACTTGCACCGCCAATCTCAAAACAAACGGTCATCGTCCCGATTCCGACTGCCACTACCCGGATGCGGCAACGCGGATACGATCACGCCAAGCTCATCGCTCGCCACTTTGCACGGTTGCACCACGTGGCTTACGCGCCGGTGCTTGCCCGTATGGGGCAACACCGCCAAGTCGGGGCTTCGGGAGAGCGGCGGCGACAGCAACTTGTGACGGCATTTCGGGTAACGCAACCGCTGGCGGATAAACACGTCATACTCATCGACGATGTGGTTACATCCGGCGCTACGCTTGAGGCGGCAGCCGCCACGTTGCGCAAGGCGGGGGCGGCACGCGTGGACGCCACGGTATTTGCACGCGCCTGATTTTTTGCAATTTACCCCGCAGGTTGCTATAATCACCTCTGTTACGCGCCGCAAAGCAACACAATTCACTCTGGAAGGGTGTCCGAGCGGTTTAAGGAAACGGTCTTGAAAACCGTCGTGCCGGCAACGGTACCGTGGGTTCGAATCCCACCCCTTCCGCCACTGATAAAGCCAGCTTCGCCTGGCCTTTTTAGTAGGAAAAGCAATATTATTGACAAAATGTAAAAGATAACGTATAAGTAAAGTATGAGCAATACAACAAAAACTCCAAACAACGTAATAAGTGTTAATAATCCGGCAACATCACGCTATAACGCGACGGTTGCTCTAAAAGGTGCCGCAGAAAATCTTAAAAACATTGAAGGTGCAGCCGAGAGTAAACGTACTCATGGTGCTACCATGCTTGGTGCGGTGATTGCAGAAAAGACTGTCCAATTACAAAATCGCGACGGCAGTATGCGTGATGCAAACGTTGCGGTCGTAGCTTATGGGGATACTACAGGAGGTAGTGCTTCAACCTTGCTCCGCGTCATAGAGACCGGCGGAAAAAGCGAGGCGCGTGAAGATGGCGTTCCCGGTGAGATTGCGATGTATGGTTTTAGCCAACAAGGGGATGATACTCGCGGTGGTATTGTGGAACGGGGCCACGCAAACGCTATTAGTAATCCCGATGAGGTGCTTGCGCAAGCACTGGGTGTTGAAGTTGGTGCCGGTTATCAACCGACTGTCGATGAGCTTACGGCGATTGCCGAGGGCGTTGAAAATGCGCAGAAGGTTGCCTTCAACGAGCCTAGAGCCAACCAAGTTACGATGGTGCCAATGGGTGAAATGATTTCAGAGTTGCACAGAGTCGCTTAAAACAGTAGTCGTTGCAAGATACGCCGGGGTAACCCGGCGTTTTCTTTTATAAGCCTTCCCCTTCTATTAGTTATCTGTTAGAATAATCACGTTAAACCCTTTGGAGAGGTACCCAAGTGGCTGAAGGGGACGGTTTGCTAAATCGTTAGAGGGGCGCGAGCTCCTGCGAGGGTTCGAATCCCTCTCTCTCCGCCAACAAAAGAGACGTTCACAGACTGCGAGCGTCTTTTTTGTTTTTAATGCCTCCCAAAGCTTCCCATACGCAAAACAATTCGTTACAATGACGCTTATGAATGGGGATACAAGTCAGCCGTCGCAACACGACGAGCACGTTGACGCAAAAAAAACGCCGGCACCCGCGGCTACTTGGGCTTTCAAACCGGCAGGTGATGCAGCGAATGCTGCCGGTGCATCTGCGGCGCCTGCTCCACAATCCATGGTCAAGTGGAGCGCGTCGGAGTTTGTCGCTCACCAAAAGACTATTGGCTGGTATCTTATTTTGGCGGTATCGGCTATCGTGGCTGCCGGACTGATCTATTTGTTGACCCACGGCGACAAAATTACCGCAGTTGTAGTGATCGTCGCTGCGCTTTTTTTTGGCTATGTTGCCGGCCGCAAACCACGTACGCTCGAATACGAACTGAGCTCGGCGGGTATCACTATCGGCCACCGTTTTTATCCCTATGAAAACTTTAAATCTTTTTGGGTTGAGCACCAAGGCACGTTCGGATCGATATCTTTTATGCCCCTGAAGCGTTTTATGCCCCTGCTCACGGTGTATTATGCCGCGGACCAAGAGGAGGAAATCCTCAATGCGCTCAGCAATCACTTGCCTATAGAAGAAGCGCACCGCGACATGCTCGACCAATTCATCGACCGCATACGTTTTTAACTTTTCCTAAAAAATAAAATCGGCAAAAAATTGTTTTCCCCCTATTGTGTGGGATTTTTAACAGCCCTACTCTGGTCCTTCCTTGTACGATAGTAATGCAATATCAACCTAAGGAGGGATATATGAAGAAGTATCATATTCTGACGAAACCTACCTCAGTTGACGAGGTTCGGGAGTGGGATCTTTCCAATATTGCAAGTGAGGGCTTACTTATTCTAAAAGCCCAAAAATTACAGGCACGCCGCTGGAAGAAACTCCGGCAGCTCGAAGCCTGAACCACTATTATTTACCCCGAGCAAACAGCCGCTCTTAGGAGTGCGCTGTTTGTCTTTTACCGGAAAGCCACGTATGCTTAAAAGGCATGGAAGAATTGCAGAAATTTATCGCGAAATATCCGATTAAGAAATTTGAGCGCGACCAAGTCATCCTCTGTCAGGGCGATTCACCCTCGGTGGTTTATGCCATCCGAAAGGGTTTTATAAAAGGTTACGATATCAACAATCAGGGTACCGAGCAACTGGTTTGGTTTGGTACGCCCGGTGATATTTGCCCGGCTATCTGGCTGTTTTCTTCTACTGAGACGTTGCCGCTATTTTTTAGCTCCTTTAACCGTGTCGAAGCGCACGCTGTGGATAAACAAGAGATGCTCGACTTTTTAGACACGCATCCGAAGTCGCTCATGGTGCTTTCGAAGCGGCTGGCAGTGCTTGCGACAGATCTTATACTCCGTTTGAACGCAGTCGAGAAACCAAAGGCCGAAGAAAAAATCGCTCACACACTGGCGTTTTTTGCTGATCGCTTTGCCGAATCGAAAAAGAGCGGCGCGCGGCGCATTGCCCTGCCCTTCACACAGCAGGATCTCGCCAGTCTTTTAGGGCTGACGCGGGAAACGGTGGCCAAAGAACTCAAACGCCTCAAAGAGGAGCGTTATATCAGTTATAACCGGTGGCGATTTGTAGTGTACCGCGACCGTATCGACGAACTTATTTAGTTTGATTCACGAGGAGGGCGTATGAAATTAGTAAAAAAGATTGAGAAGATGGCCGAAGTTGACGCGAAAAAGGCGGCCGAACAAAAAGAGCAGATCGAGCTCGGCAAAAAATTACAGGCGTTTTATGACAGCGGTTATGTGAACCGCAAGCAAGCCTTTTGGTTTTCGTTTCTAAAAGGTGTGCTCGGTGGACTGGGCAGTGTCGTGGGCGCCACCGTAGCGATTGCGCTGGTGTTATGGATTTTGAGTGGGCTTGATCAGGTGCCGTTTGTCGGCCACTTTTCAGAATCGGTGCGCGAAACCTTGCAGCGCCACCGCTAGCGTTACGCGCTACTTGCTATTTTATGTATCGGCTTGCTCGAAATTCGTGTCAACCAAGATTGCGACTCGTTTGTTTTCTGCCGGCATAGTTCCTCCTTTTGTCACGTGCGTTTACCGCGAGCAAAAATCGCCCGCACGATAACGATCAGCACAATAGCGCCCAGTACTCCGACGGCGACACTATATAGATTAAATCCGGTGATGCCGGCCCCGCCAAACAATTTCATAATAAAGCCACCCAGCATCGAACCGATAATACCGACGACAATGTTCATAATCAGACCCTGCTCTTTATCGGTGTGCATGAGCAGCGATGCCAGCCAGCCTACAATTCCGCCAAATATAATCAGTCCAATGATACCCATAACGCCTCCTATTTTACTGTCATTCGGGACTACCCTTAGTACTATAATACCGCGGCCGGGCGCTGATGCTGTGAAAAATGTAACGCTCACCTCTTATACATTATGCTGGAGATTTTAACGCATTCAATGCTACGATAAGCGTAAGTATGTTTTTTGGAAACCGACACCGCGAACACGATCCCGTATGGCACGTTCAAATTGCCATGCTCGTGGCGATTTGTCTGCAAATTGCGTTGCCGGGCGCGTTTGTGGTGGGCTCACGGTTTGCAATTCCACTTGCGGAACTTTTATTACTCGCGGCTTTATCACTCACCACGCCGCGCGAAAAGATTTTTCATTCCCTGGCTCGTCGGGTAAATGTGATTGCGCTCGTGGTGATTGCCTCACTGACGAACATCTATGCTTTGTCGGTGGTAGTAGATAAATTACTTGCGGGTAGTCACAGTGCCGATGGTCGCTCGCTTATTTTAGCTGCAATCAATATCTATATAACGAACATTATTATTTTTGCGCTCTGGTACTGGGAAATGGATGGCGGTGGCCCCGGTGAACGACAGCGCATCAAAAGGTATGACCAAGATTTTCTGTTTCCACAGCATCAAAACGAAACCTATCGTCATCCGGCATGGCGGCCGACATTTATTGATTACTTGTACGTTTCATCAACGAATGCCATGGCGTTCAGTCCTACCGATACCATGCCGCTCAGCCGTCGAGCCAAGTTACTCATGCTCATTCAAGCGCTCGTTTCACTGATCACGATTGCGCTGGTTGCGGCCCGGGCTGTTAATATCCTTGGGTAGTGTCGGGCGGCGCAAGACGTTGCTGGATAGTGCGTTGATTTTCATATGCTGTTTGCAGCCCGGCAAGTGCACGCCTTGAGCCATCACCATAATTGTCATAGTTGTATTGCCAGGTAAACGCATCTTTGGCATCGGCTCGGCTAAAAGCGAATGTGGTGAGCCGCAAAAACAGGTACTGTCCTTCTTTGACGCGAAAGAGCGAACCCGGTGGCAACTCTACTCCCTTGTACATTACCGGTGTGAGGTTAATCGAGAGCGTATCACCGTAATCACCATGCTGTTGCTGGGCCATCACCACGGTACTTTCCGGAATTTCCACAAAGTAAAAGCCGCCCTCGGCAATTGCTTGTTTGCAATGTGACTCGGTATCCTTGCAGCTCGATTGATGAATAGTAACGGTATCGTCCGAAGTGGGGATATCCGAAGCAAAATCCGGGCGACCCGCCGCTTGCTGCAGTAGATCGATAAAAACACGCGCGCCTTCGGTGGTTATTGCCTCGGTAGAAAGCTGGGTAAGTGCCTGCCGAATGAGCGTTTCATCGCCTTCGAATATGCGATCAAATGGGCGGCTCGCATCACCGATGCTACGTGCTACCTCTCGACTGAGCTCGGCAAAGTTGCTGCCATAGGTATTGCTCGTATTAGTGCCCGCAAACATCCGACGCACGCGTGAGCGTGGGGTGAGCATTGCGTCGTCGAGCGCTTTAACGATTTCCTGACTCGTTTGGGTGTAGATGAATGGCGTGGTAGGTACCTCATTACTGAAGTCATACTCCAAACTTGCACCGAGTTGCACACGAGCATTATCAATCTCAACACCTAAGCGGCAAGCCTCACTCGCATGCGTTGCGCCTGGCTCAAAATACATTGCCTGATATATGCCCTGAGCTGTTTCAGTAAGGATTTTTTGCAATGTGCCGTCGGCGTTTCGGTATACACCCTCACCGGATTCTGTGGCCGGCGGGTAGCCTGCCTCGGCGGTATGCTGCGGCATTTCTTCGGTGCGATGAACAAACTGCACACCGCGGACAATTGGCGTCTCGCCCGCCGGGTTGATGCGCATAAAATCGAAAATAATATCTTGGCTTTCGGTTGAGGCAAGGCTATACGATCGCTCGGTCATAGCATGGTCGGCGCCTTGCTTGAGCGCATCGGCGACCATCTCGAAGGGTTTGTTTTGCTCGGCCTCAATGCGTTTCGTGGCGGCGTTGACCTCTCCACTCGGGTCAATCAACCGGAACCCGAGTTGTGTGACATTGCCAGGTCGTGGCGCAATCCAGACGAGTCCGGGCTCGCCATCGCGATAATCTGCCGGGAGATTGTCGCGGTAATATAGGTGCACTGGCACGTCTGCCTGATGAGCGGCCTGATTGAGAATGGTGTTTTGCCGCCGTGTGTGTGTATGCGAAAGATTGCCGAGAATGAAATCCTGGTGTGGGTAGTCTGCTCTGCTTGAGTGGTCGAGTTGAGCGCTTACGCCGGCAAATCCGCGCTGGGCTCTAATAGCTGCAACATGACTGGCATGTTGGCGCACAGCCAAAGCACGTTCAGCTTCGAGTTGTTTCTGGAGCTCGTTTTGCATAGTTTCTGGCGTTGTGGCGTGTTCTGGTGACATAAGTATGTATCCGATTAGCGTGTGCTATTTTCTGCTGGCACGGTGTTAACCGGTATTTCTGCCGGGGGTACCAATTGCACGGTAGCGTGCATTGTTTCGGGGATGTTAGCGGGCTGTAATGGTTGTGGTTGATGAGTGATGGTTATAGGGGTGACCTCTAGCGTATGAGATGAGCCGCTGAAGTCGAGACAGAGGATAGTTGCGACCGCGCCAACACCTAAAACTCCTGCGACAGTGATGCCACGACGAAATTCGCGTCGCTCTTGCGCGCGGATAGCCGCCTGCCTCTCAGCGATCGACGGTCTTTCGGCGATTGGGGTATGATTTGGTGCGTATCCCATAGTGATAGTAAACCTCAAATAACCAGGTAATTATAAAATATTATATAATATAAGTCAACACATATGCTTCTGTTTTGTTGCCTCGCCGGGCGTTTTGAATATATCAGAATTCGCTTGGCCCCGGCTTGAGAGCATTACACTGCAAATGATCAAACAAAAGACCCTCGTAAACGAGGGTCTTTGAAATTACGATTGGTACACCCGACAGGATTCGAACCTACGACCTTTGGCTCCGCAAGCCAACGCTCTATCCAGCTGAGCTACGGGTGCATACGACAGGAGTTATCTTACCACAGGTAAGGATAAAAATCTAGGTCTTCTTGCCTCCGGCGTATTCTCGCTTTGCTTGCCGGAAAAAATGCTGCATACGCGCGCGTCATCTGTTAAAATAGCTTGCATACGGAGAGGTGCAAGAGTGGTTGAATTGGACGGTCTCGAAAACCGTTGTGCGGGCAACCGTACCGAGGGTTCGAATCCCTCTCTCTCCGCCATGAAAAGGTCTGGTTATTCCAGGTCTTTTTTGGTTTCGGGCTTTGGTTCTTCTGATTTTATTGATGTTTCGGAAGATTTTGCATCGTGTGCCGTATTATGGCCGGTATGGTCTTGGTTGACTGCAACACTTTTATGGTGAGACTCGGGTGCCTTTGGTTCAAACGTCGTGCCGGCTGTCGGAATATCCATATTGTGGCTCAGGGGATTGCTGATCGCTTCGTGTGTTTTACGCTGTCGAATAACATGTGTAAGTAACCAGATAATACCGCCCACTACCAGATACGAAATGCCGAAAATCAACCAATAGTGCCGCACATTGTCGGCCAGGGTCCTGATGACATATACCAGATTTGCTTGCAATGATGCCATGTCAGTCACCTGGCCGCTGAGTTTGTCGGCGTAGTGGTGCATGAGCCACAGGGCGAGCAGCGCCAGAATACCTGCGTAGATACCGGTTGTTACCAGTGTTACGCCCACGCGTCGAACACCGGCTCGTCGCTTATGACTCAAGAAGATAACGCCCAGCGCGGTAAGCAGCGCCAAAACGGGCAATGCATACAACGCCTGAACATAGGTTTTGTACAACTGTGGTATGCGGTGTAGTTGATCAAAAACCGGCTGCCCGTCGCTGTTCTTGATGGATTGGGCGGTGATCGAGGAGTCACTCATTACGCCCTTCCCTTCGGCCTGCTGCTCTACTTGCTCTACGAGTTTAGCAACCGGAACGTTAGCGGGTCGACAAGTGAGCGACAAAATTGCCGCGGTGTTCGTAGGAATCACCGTTCCGGCCGGACAAATCGGCAGTGCCTGGAGCTTGGCGGTCAGCGATGTGCCGATGTTAGTACTGATACTATTCTTAATTTCGGTGAGATCGATAGTGAAATTAGGCGACTGCGTTTTGCCCTCTGCCCAGGCGTAGGTGCTGTCGAGTACCTTATTCGCCTCCCGTTCCACGGTCGCGGCCGGCACCGAATCCTTTACGGCTGCCTTAACCGTCGGATTGGTGAGAGGCAGCGTATTGTCGCCCTTGTTCTGGTTTTTCTCCAGTAAAAATTGTCCGGCATTATTATATATGCCGCTTTGGCTGAGCGCCGTTTCGATGTGCTTCGGCGTGCCGAAAACCATAAAAAAGCTCAGCATAGTAGCGAATAAAAAGATCGCAATCGAGAAAATCGAGGCGCTGAGCGCTAGGGCGAGTCGTCGTAGAAAATTCATATGCTTATTGTACGCCACAGCTGGGAAATATTGAATTTATAGCGCTTGAGTTTAGTCCGTTATATCTAAGACAATATCCGAATAGCTACAGGTTATACTTCTTCGGGTTCGAGCGCTTCGCGTACGCGTGAGGCCGACTCGCCTGCCCGATAGTCGTCAAACCAGATGACATGCCAACCACGCTTGGTGGCAGCCATAAGATTAGCGCGCGTATCGTCGATGAGCATAATCTCGGTGGCCGGAACATTGGCAAGCTTTTCGGCGGCAGCGTACATTTCGGGTTCCGGCTTTATAGCGCCGATTTTTGAGGAATCGACAATGGCGGCATAGGGCACATCAGGCAAATAACCGCGTTCGCGCATAATATCGACAAAACCAGGCATGATGTTGGTAAACAGGCCGACGCGGTAGTGCTCAGCGGCCCATTTGAGGAGTTCGTAAGTTTCGGGGATCGGCTCAATGGCCTGTAAATATTCATCGAGCCAGTCCACGACATCAATCCGTAACTGTTTGGCCAGCACCTTGTTAAAAGCTGAAACCGACATTTTGCCCCGGCACACTTGATCGTTGTAGTGCCAAAAAGTGCCTTCGATAAGATCCGGCGGCAAGCCGCTTACCTCTGATAAATGCGTAAATGCTCGATGAAAAAAATGCACCAAGCAACCATTAATATCAAAAAAGACAAACCGCACGCCCGATTTAGAACGTACGGTTTGGCGCACGGGCCCGGCAGGTGCAGACGAGCCCAGAAGTACATCAAGCGTCGTGCCCAGCGCTGCGCTAATTGTTTGAATGGTAAAAATAGACGGAGATTTAATGGCGCCGCGCTCAATTTTGGTGAGCGTGGAATAGCTCAAACCAGCCTTTTGACATAAGGCCTGCTGTGTCAGTCCCGCAGCCTGGCGTGCTTGTTGCACACGCTGGCCCAACCCCGCTTCATCCATAGCCATATCATACCAATAAGCCTGGCGTGCGCCAAATTAACTAGCCACAAAAGGTTAGAAAGAGGAGTAAGCCCATACAGCTTGAGGATTGTCTGCAGGCGCTAAACAGATCTACAAAGATTTAAACTTTTCGATTTCTTGGTCGATACCGGCAATTTTGGCTTTAGCCGCCTCAAGCTGTGCACGTGTTTCATCGACGACGTGCGCTGGCGCGTGCTCGGTGTATTGCTTGTTTGAGAGCCGCTTTTCAAGCTGCGCAATAGCCGCCGCTTCTTGGGTTCGCTTGTCTGTAAGCTGGGCCACGTAGGCTGCAGCGGTTTCGTGATCAATTTCGAGCCAACAATTATACGTCGTTTGGGTGAGTCGTAATCCCTCCCCTGCACTTGCCTCGCTCACGGTTTGAAGTTTGGTGAGTCGCTGTAGAAGTTCGGCGTTGTCGGCCATGAACGGCACGTCGTGGTACCGGAGAGCGGCCGTACTGAGGCCGAGCGTCTTGAGAATCGTTCGCACTTCGCTCACGATGATTTTGAGATCTTCAAACGTCTGTGCTTGTTTTTTGTCGGCGGCCGGAACTTCGGGCCAAGAGGCGACTGCGAGAATGCTATCTTCTTGCCAGGCAAGCGTTTGCCAGATGGTTTCGGTTACAAACGGCGCAAACGGATGGGCGATTTTGAGGATCGATTCTAGCGTGTACATGAGGACGCTTTCGTTATTTTGCGCTTTTGACGCCTCGATATACCAGTCAGCGAAATCGTCCCATACAAAGTGGTAGAGCTTGTCATAGGCTTCGGCAAAGCGATAACCATCCAAATCGGCAGAAATCCCCGTAACGCACTGTTGTAATTTACGCAATATCCAGTGGTCGGCTTCCGTTTTTGGCTCTGGTGCTTCGGTGTGCGTCGGTTTGTCTCCAAGCTGCATCTCGATGTAGCGCGCAATGTTCCAGAGTTTGTTGCAGAAGTTTCGTGCGTCCTCCACCTTCCGGCGGTCGTAGCCGCGATTCACCGCTGGCGCTCGGCTGGCGATAATTCCCATGCGCAGTGCATCGGCGCCGTACTCGCTAATAACTTCTGGTGCGTTGATCACGTTGCCGATACTTTTACTCATTTTTGAGCCGTCTTCGGCCATCACGTAGCCATGAATATACACGGCTTTAAATGGTATTTCATCCGTTATGTATAGCCCGAGCATAATCATGCGGCTCACCCATGGCTGCAAAATCTCACCGCCCGTTTCCATCAGGCTCAACGGGTAAAAATCATTGAAGTCTTGACTGGGGAAGTCCAACGTTGCGTATGGCCATGAGCTACTGCTGAACCAAGTGTCGAATACATCAGTGTCGCGGTGATATGTCTTGCCGCCTGACTCAATAATCTCTTGGTCAACGCGCTCGTCGTAGATCCAGTCCTCGGGGTCGTCCACATTTTGAAAAGCCGGAATGGGAATGCCCCAAGCGATTTGTCGGGAAATATTCCAGTCTCGTAAGTTCTTTAGATATGCGATGAGCTGGTCTTTTTTGGCTTCAGGATAAAAAGTAATTTTGTCGGCTTCAAGTGTCTCGATGGCGCGCTTGGCTAGCGGCTGCATATCCACGAACCATTGCTCGCGGAGCAGCGGCTGGATTACGGTGCCACACTTGTAGCAGTGGCCGACATTGTGCATGAGGTCTTCGGTCTTTTCGAGGAAACCCTGGGCGTCCAGATCGGTTACTATCGCTTTCCGCGCATCTTCGAGCTTCCTACCGCCGTACACGTCGCTGACGGCACGAGTAATGGTGCCGTCGTGCTCGATAACGGTTATCATCGGCAAATCGTGCCGTTTTCCGGCCTCAAAGTCATTCGGGTCGTGCGCAGGAGTAAGTTTTACGGCGCCCGTACCAAAAGCTTGCTCTACGAAGTCGTCGGCGATAACCGGAATTTCTCGATTGGTCAGGGGTAGTCTAACGGTTTTGCCCACAAATTTGCCGTACCGTGGGTCGTCGGGGTGAACGGCAACACCGGTGTCGCCAAGCATAGTTTCCGGGCGGGTAGTGGCTACGGTGATTTCCCCGCTCCCATCAGTTAAGGGATATTTGACGTACCACAACTTGCCGGTTTCTTCCTTGTGCTCCACCTCAATATCGGCAAAGGCCGTGCCGTGAAACGTACAAAAGTTAACCAGACGCTCACCTCGGTATATCAACCCCTCATCCCACATCTTTTTAAATGTGGCGTACGCGCGCTTGACTACCTTATCGTCGAGTGTGAACGTGTAGTGACCCCAATCAACGCTGCCTCCCAGTTGTCGGAATTGATCCTCGAAGCCCTTGCGGTTTTGAGCTACAAAATCCCAGATCTGTTGGTATAATTCCTCGCGACTAAAATCAAACCTGCTCTTGCCTGCCTTGGCGAGGTGTTTTTCGAAAACGGCTTGCGTTTCGAAACCGGCGTGATCGGCACCCGGCACAAACAGGGTTTTATCACCCAGCAGGCGGTGGTAGCGAATAGCGATATCTTGTAAGGTCATGGTGAGTGCGAAACCGATGTGTAAACTAGCATTGGCATTTGGCGGGGGCACCACAATGCTATACGGCTCGCCCTTCCCTTTTGGCGCAAAAGCTTCCGTCTTTTCCCAAAGTGCGTAAATATCTGCTTCGTACTCGTGTGGATTGTATGTTTTTGGCAATTTCATGTCTGATTTTCCTTGAACGGGAATTAGCTAACCTATCGATTATAACACCTATGGATCTAATTTGTCATTACTCCCCTTCCATATGAAATTCTCCAATGCAAACAGGACTTTTCATGTGAAAGTCCACCCAAATAAAGTCCCAGTTTACTGATATACTCGGAGCACGTGATCTAAAAATCGTAAAGGTACCACGGTATTTATTTTTGTCGTTTTTGTTTTTGCGAGCATACAGTAGACCCAACTGCCCTCGCCTGTCAAACGTATTTATCCACAACAGAACACCAAGCGTACCAGATTGAAAAAGCGTACCAAATCGGGTATGCTTACAGAGATAACCAAAAACAAACATGTCATTACTTCACCCTCATAGCAAGCGATTCATATACCCCACGGCCTCGCTCGAAGAACAGCGTCTCCGTCGCATCTTGATAGGTGCAATTTTGGAGTTTGGCGAGCCACACGATTTTGAATCTGGCGCTATGACGCGGCCGCTTACGCAGGACAAGAACGGCGGCTACATGCCGACCCCGCAACCAAACAACCCGCAGAAAGCACTCGAATATTACATGCTGCAAGAGGAGGGTGATGGCTATGCGATCTTTGGCGCGCTGCGCACCACCTATGAAAAGCGCACTGTCGTTGAGCCGGTACGCCTGGCGGTACAGTTTGTGACCGTTCGGGGTACTGCGGTGATTGATGTCTCGATTCCGTCGCGCTATGCTGCTGATGAGCAAGAACGCGAGCGTTCATACGAAGAAAAAGTCGGTGCCCAAATATACATTGGTCTCGTTTCCAAAGTGAAGGGGGCGAAGCTGGAAGAAATCATGCTGGCCGTAAGCGCCAACAAAAACATACCAACCGAAGATTTTAAGCCGCTCCTCCAACTCATTCGCGAGCAGGGCGAAACCAAAAAGCGAGTGGCGCTCAAGCCGGAGTATCTCGAGTTGCTCGCCGCTTTTATCGAGCGGCATTTTGGTGATTACGCTCATCTAGTGCCAGAAGAAGTACCCAAACTGCCGGGCGAAATTATCCCCGAGACGCCGGCAGAAGTTTCGGCGTCTCATGGCTGGGTTGCCGGTGTTGCGCATGCGGTAGAAGAAGTCCGTCGCTACGATCACGAACATCCTAATCAAAACGATCCGAACGGCCTAAACCAAGCCGGTCAGGGCAGCTCAACCGGCCAAACGACCCAAAAATAATTCCCTCACCGTAGTACTTACATCGAAAGGTTGGGTGCAATCTCGAGTGATAGCGGATCGGCGACTGGCCGGCCGAGCATCGCATGATAACAGCCGAGTGCGGCGACCATCGCTCCGTTGTCGGTGCATAATTTAGGGTCGGTGTAGGCGATGGGCAAGGGGAGCCGCTCACTCAATTGACGGCGTAGTTCCGGGCTGGCCGCCACACCGCCGGCAATTACGACGCTTTTTGGCGCGAATTCTTCAAATGCGAGGATTGCTTTATCAACTACCGTCTCGATTGCAACTCGCTGGAAGCTGGCCGCGATGTTTGCTTTCTGAACCTCACTCAGCAACCCAGGAAGCTCGATCGACGGCAAAGTGAAGTCTTTCCCGACTTGTTCCTGTGCAAGCCGCAGAACGGCCGTTTTGAGCCCCGAAAAGCTAAAATCGTATTTGCCGGCCATGCGCGCCTTGGGAAAATTGAAGGCATGAGCATTGCCCTCGAGCGCTTTTTTGCCAATGCTCGGACCGCCAGGGTAGGGGAGCCCTAATATCTTGGCAACTTTATCGAATGCTTCGCCGATCGCGTCATCGTGCGTTTGGCCGAGCAGTGTGTAATCAAAATGATTGCGGAATAACACCAGCTGGCTGTGACCCCCGGAAACAATCAGTGCGAGCATCGGAAGCTCGGGCGCTTTAACAGGCAGCCGATAACCGGGCAGGGCGGTTTCGGTCAAGAAATTTGCATACACATGGGCTTCGACATGATTGATGGCGTACAGTGGCTTCTTTTTGGTAATAGCCAGTGTGCGCGCGGCCAAAACACCGACGAGCAAACTGCCACCCAAACCAGCGCCATAAGTGACGGCGATAGCGTCGATGTCGTCCCAGGTGCAGTTGGCGTCGGCAAGAGCCTGCTTGATCACCGGCATAATCGACTCAATATGGCTGCGAGCGGCAATTTCCGGCACCACGCCACCGTATTTTATGTGGATGTTCATGCTGGTGGCGACCGCGTTGCTGAGCAATCGTTTGCCGTTTTCTACTACCGATGCTGCGGTCTCGTCGCAGCTCGACTCAATGCCCAAAACCTTCATATACGCCTAGTGTACCACGCCAAAACACAACCACATGCCACTTGCTCGTAAAAAGCACAAGGATGTTGCTTTATATATTGACTTTTTAGGCTGTTTGTGCTTAAATTATATGCAGATAAACAAAAACACAAAAGTAACTAAGCGAGCACAAATCTTATGGCACACAACGGCGCACCCACGAACAATCCCGAAGAAGCGGCAGCAGCAGAAGCAGCACGTCTTGCTGCCGAACAACTCCGCGAAGCAGTAGCAAACAAAGAAATCGAGATGACTATCGTCAAAGGTGCCAAGGGTGAACGCGACGTTCTTATGCCAAAAGATCCCGACAACCAAGTGAAATGGGTGACGAGCGAGCTAAACACGGGAAAACTTACTGAAACACAACGCAGCAACCTTAAGCCTGAAGCTCAGGAAGCTTACAGCGGATGGCTCGCTGCCCGCGAAGTGAAAGCTACTCGTGAGCAAGCAGTGACCGAACAAAAAGCAGCAATGGCCGACGACGCCCGCGGTAAAGTGGACGAACTGTTTAACGGCGGCGGTACAGGCGATGTGCCTACCAAAAGGACCGATAGGGAAAACAGCGCAAAGCCTGTCGAAAAACAACTTGGCGAAGAAAAGCCAGTCAACCGAGGCTTCGATGAGATTGACCCCGTAAGTGGTAGAGTATCGCCAAAGGTCGAAGACCTCGGTCCCGTAAAAAAGGGTTTTGACCGTCTTCCCGTACCTCTCGACGAGGCTGTAGATGCTGGAAATGCAAAAGACAAAGGTCAAGGTAACGGTCACGAACTTGCCCCGTTTGGCAGTGAAAAGCGAGAACCTCGAGTCGTAACCCCTCGTCGCCGACCAAGCCCAGGCCCCCGCGCCGGCAAGAAAGCCGCGGAAGAAGCCCGAGACCGAACGATCGCTCATAACGACAGAATAGCCGATACTCAACAAGAAATTGACAACCGCAGAAAACAAAAGCCAGTCACCAACGTTGAGCCCGGGCCGGACGACGGCAATAAAGTTGTCGAAATTCTCAGTAACGTTTTGGGTAGCAAACCAGTTGAACCAGCTACCTCGCCAGCCGACACCAGCAAAACCGTAGAGCACTCTCGCCCAGAGGTACCAGCACGCGCAACTCCACGCACCGAGGCCGACGCTACCGACACGCAACGCGTACCAAAGGCAACCATCAAAGCCGCCGACGAAGCTGCAGCCCAGCCGGCTGTAGCCGAGCAACCCGCTACTCCTTCTCAGCCACAGTCTCCCCGCAAGCCAAGTCCTCGTCCTCGTCCAGCATCAGGCGAAGCAGCGCCAGACAAGCCCGGTGTCGTAGGTGAAACCCTCGCAGCCCTTGACGCTCGAAAAGTACAACGACTGGGTTATAGAGTGGCCGAAGCCACCACCAACGGTGATACCGAAGGTTTGATGAGTGCTACTAAAGAACTCGACCAATACCTCGCATCGCAAGGTGTTGATGAGCGCATGGCCGGCAGGGCTAAAACGGGAATTATCGAGGTAGGAGAGCAGTATTTTCTTGCCGCACAGCAAGCTGAGGCACGAGATGCTGGCGCGGCTGGCAAGGCTAAAGCCGCCGAGAGTGCTTTATTAGAGAAACTCGCTCGGATACATAATGAAGCTTCTCCTGATGAGGTCAAAGCCATAGCACAGCAGATGGTGAACCAATCATTACATATACGACGCGATGCTCATAACGAAGCGTTCGCGGCACTTACCGCCGAAGCTATGGCGCATGCTCTAAGTTCACCAGAACGCGAAGCTGCCAGCCAGCGCATGACCGAGTTCACACAAAGAAATTCTGACTTAACCGGTCCGCAAAGTGAAGTACTTACCGCCGAAACGTTACAGCGCGCAGAAGCTGTGCAAGCCGAGCAGGCTGCGCGACCAGGTGTGCCGAAAACTCCTGCGCCAGAAGAACCTAAATGGCCAACCCAAGATGACCACAATAGAATAACTACCCCTGTTCCACAACAAAAGATTGATGCGCTTGACCGTGAAGGCAAGAGTGAAAAACTCGAGAACTTCGCCGACCATTACGTTGCCGCTACAGAGAATGCGCTTGCTAATTCGCGTGGCACTGGCGGCGCGCAAGTAGACGCTGCGCGACGAAACGTTGAACAGGCGCTGCGCGACCAATATCCCGGTGAGTCTAATGCGCAACTTGCTGCCCGCGCCAACGATCTCGTGGATGAGGCATACCGCCGATATGATCAGGCACAAGAGCAACTTGCCGCAGAGCGAACCGGCTCAGTTCCGCGCACCATAATCGTTGACGCCGATAACGCCGGCAACCGCCAACGTCAACCGCTTACTCCCGAACAACAAGACCAAGCACGTATACTACTCAACCGTGAGTTTGCCCGCCGCATCGCCGACATTCCCGCAACACCTGACAACATGGATGAACTGGTGCATGCTCAAGCAGAATTACGCCAGCACCTGGCAAAAACCAATCCCGACTTGAATCAAGGCCAAATTAACGCTCTTGCCGATCAACTTGAACGCAAGGCCGACCAAGAGGTGGCAATAGCCGACGCCGCCTTCGACAACTACAACGGCCAATCGCCTGAGGCACAATTTGCGCGCGAACGGCTTGCTCGCTACGTTCAGACTGATCCGCGCTTTGCAAATGCATCGCGACAAGAACAACTCGATGAATACAACCGATTGCTCCGTCGCGCTCAGTATCGTGTCATGCGTCGTCAAGCCGAACTGGGTACAGATGACGATCCTACCGGTCCCGGCCCTGATCCAGGTACGGGCGGTGGCACGCATCAACACACCAACACGGGGACCAACGCTAATGCAGCTGGAAATACGAATACCGCTGGCTCTGGTGTTGGCGAAAACGAGGGCGGAGCGGGCCGTTACGAACACTACGACCGCCTCCTTGAGCGACTTACTGCATATAACGATGCCGAAGCAAACGAAGATGGCGTAAAATTAAGTACCAAAGAGCGCATCCAACTTCTCGAAGATCTGGAAGCGTATCGCAACACACCTGGCATCAAGCCAGCCGACGCATTAGCCGCTACCGAAACCTTTGAACGTATTTTCCAAACCTTGAGCGAACGTCAGCAGCGTAAATATTGGGATCGTGAAGTACCGCCAGAGGAAGCGGCAGATCCTGAAGGTAATTGGTTTAGGCGAACTGGAAAAGCAATTTTTCACGCTCCGCTCACCAAACAAGAACGCTTGATCTTGCGACAGCGCAAAGAGATGGATATTGACGCCAATGGTGATTCAGAAATGGACTACTACGGCGATCGGTATAGTGCTCCGGAAGGCGGCTTCAACGCAGATGATCGCCCATTGCAAGCGCCTGCGGAACGCCAAGTTGAACGAGCACTTTGGCAGGCAAGTCGGGCAGTTCATGATCCCAACCTCTCGCCGGCAGAAAGGAACGCGATTGCTAACTACGCACAATGGCTTGAAGGCAATTACCGTAACTTTGACTGGAACCAGCTAACCGGTGATCAGCGTCCGGTAGGGTTCTTACCGCGGGCACTTTGGCGCCCCTCGCGACGTCGCGCTGGTGCGGATGAAGTAGGGCCGGTTGATCAGCTCAATGATATGATCAATGGAGCAGTAAATAGGGCGTATGGGCCTCGTGGTCCACAGAACAATAATGGTCCTCGTCGCCCACAAGGTGGCCGCCCGGGCTCCTCAGGCCCTAGCGGTCGGCGAGTTCCCCGTCTACGCCGCCGCCAAGGTAAGCAATTTGTACCACCGCAACCGCCCGTACCGCCACAGGCTCCGCCGCGACCAAGTAGGCCGACACCTTACAAACGAAATCCGTAACTCTTTTGAGTAGCACCAAACCGGCTCCCTAAACGGAGCTGGTTTGTTTATTTCACCTCAGATCGTATACTTGAAACATGAATCCACGAACTCTGGTAAAGAAGATTGTTCCCCGTGATTTGTTTCGGCAAATCGAACCGCTCGGCCACTTGGCGGAAGCGATGTTATTAAACGTTGTGCATGGGTTTCCAGCGCATGGCTTGCAGGTAATCGGGGTAACTGGCACGAATGGTAAAACCTCGACATCATTTTTAATTCACCGCATGCTGCACGAAGCCGGTTACAAAGTCGGGTTGATGACGACGGTGGCGAACGGGGTCGGGCTCGATATTCGGCCGCAAATGACACACATGACCACGTCGTCGGTGCCGGTGCTCCACAAAAGAATCACCGAATTTAAAGCGCAAGGCATGGAATATCTGGTGCTTGAAACCACGAGTCATGCCCTCGCCCAACACCGTGTGTTCGGTGTACCCTACAGCATTGCGGTCATGACAAACCTGACGCACGAGCACCTGGATTACCATGGTACCTTCGAGCGCTACCGCACGGCAAAAGTACGGTTGTTCAAGCTTGCGAATCGCAATTACAAGGGGTTACGCGCCGGTATTTCAAATGCCGACGATCCCAATGGCGAATACTTTGCCCGCGAAATTAAAAACCCGACGCGGTATGGCATTGAGAACGGCGACTTGCGCGCGACCGATATTAAACTTACCCCGGCGGGTGTAGCTTACACGGCGCATGTTGGCGACGACGAGTACCACATAAAATGCAACTTGCCCGGCAAATTCAATGTGTATAACTCTTTGGCTGCGGTGGGTGTGGGACGAGCAATGGGACTTACTCGCGCGCAGATCGAGCAGGGTATCGCCGCACTTGAGGGTGTTGCCGGCCGCATGACGCGCATCGACGAAGGCCAGGACTTTGACGTCATTATTGATTACGCACACACACCGGACAGTTACGAGCAGCTGTTAGCTGACATCAAACCGGTGGTAAAAGGCAAACTCATAGTGTTATTTGGTTCGGCTGGACGGCGCGACGAAGAAAAGCGTGCGACGCAAGGCGCACTAGCCGGCAAATATGCCGACGAAGTGATCGTAACCGAAGAAGATGACCGCGACATGGACGGCCAAGAAATCATGGAGCAAATTGCCGCTGCCGCCGAGAAAGCGGGCAAAAAGCAGGGCAAGGATCTATTTTTGGTGCATGACCGGCCGGATGCGATTCAGTTCGGGGTTGATCGTGCACGTAAAGGCGACACACTGTTATTGTTGGGCAAGGGACACGAGAAAGACATTTTGCGTAACGGTCCGCGCGCGGCTGAGCTTCGCCACTTGCAACAAGACGATGCTAATTCCGAGCGGGTGATTAAGATCGACTGGGATGAGGCCGAGGCGACGCGTACAGCGCTCAAAAATCGGCGTAAGAAATAAAATAGCACAGGATTTTTCCAGAAACCAAGGCGTTATGCTACATTCTCATCTCTTGAAAGGCGGCGTGGATGAGTTCAAGCATAGTTTGCGGATCCACTGCTTTATCGGTGCTGTATAAGTACAATACATCGCCGATAATCTCGATGTTAACGGTGAATGGTAGCGCCAGAAGGCGCTCCATGTAAGCCGGATGGAGCAATTCAAGCGAAGTAACACGTTCCATATCGCTTGCATACACGGCGTATTTTTTATCAAATGTTACGCCTTCCAAGTGAATCGGTGTCATGCCGAGTGCGTCAAATGGTATTGAAGTGAGCGCTTTATGGCGGACGATAATGTGCCCATAGTTTTTGGGCAATGTTACCTGCGCGACAGAGGTAAGCTTGCCTCCTTCGCCGAGATTGTACATCACGTAAAATTGCACGAGCATGCCCTGGCATTTGCCAATAACGTGATCTTGCACGGCAATATGATCGAATGCGACGTCAAACAAGTGACCGCCTCGGGGCAGTAAAATCCACCCGAAATCCTGGTCGTAAAAAAAGTTGTTTGCTTTGGCAAAGTCGCGCATGGGCGAATGCTGGCGTTCTTGCGTGGACCGATTTCCGGCCATAGCCTTGTAGCTTTTACTGGCTGCGTCTTGGCTTCCTCGGCTGATCCTATCAAGTTTCCATCGATTGTCGATACGCTCAAAGTGCCATAACTCGCGGTCGTTCAAAACCGTGTGATAGATAAGTTTATTGGTTGATGCGGTCTTGAGGTCGCTCTGGGTCAGCGCGTTGAATTCGACATCGAAAGAATCTTCCCGGTCATTACCGTCGTCGTGCACATTGTATGGCGAAATCGCCAATACACTGTCGATGGTAACGATGTTAGATCGATCAAGTTGCCGTAAAGCTTCAAACACGAGGCTGATGTACTCAAAGTATTGCGGTGTGACATAGGTTTTGAGAGTCGCGAGATCGGCATTACTCCAATCTGTCGGATAGCGATTGTAAATGGTTTTGGCTTGCTCAAGTGCGGTATTCCATACTGCATCTTTTGCGCCGGCTGCACTGAGTGCTTTTTTGCTTTTGTACATGCGCCATTGATAAGCAATAAAAGCGAGTACAATCATCACGCCAATAAAAAGGTACCCGTAGAGCTCGTCATGCATACGGCTCATTATACATACATGGAATCGGTTTTTGGAAAGCGCTTAAGCGGTTTTTTCCTAGTTACTCGTTATCGAGCGTGAGCGTGGTGCAGCGGATGAAACCGCCGCCTTTGAGGAGCTCGTTGACCCTGGGCGTTACGACGCGGAAACCTCGCGCTTCGAGTGCAGCTTTAAAATATGGGGCGTTGGCGCTCATGATCACCATTTCACCGGTGGAAACTAAATTGCAGGCGAAGGCTTCCTGTGCTTCGCTGAGTGAGATTTCGATTTTCTCCACGTCGTCAAAGGCGTGCAGTTTGGCCTGGCTTTCAGGCGTAAACGCTTCGGGGCACCAGGCGATCAAACCGGGCTGATCGTTGCTCGGAAAGCGTAAAACCGAAAGCGCCAAGTCGATATCGTAGAAGAAGCTGTCCGGCCAGCCGGAGCTTTTATTGATAACAGGTACGCCTTCTTGATCGAGTTGTGGAATGGTCTGCAGTTGTATGAGCTCGTAGCCGAGTGTTTTGGCGGCGAAGGCTTGGGCTTCCGGATCGCTGCGATACACACTTCCGCAAAAGAGGTAATTGCCGCAGGGCAGGGCATCGCCCTGACCGCTAAAGCGTAAACCGTCGGGAACATGCACGATCTGTTTGCCGAGGTCGTGCAAAGCTTTTTCGGCGTATGGTTCTTCGGCTTCGCGCGCATTTGGCAAGTGGGCGAGTACGGCCGTATCACCCCGAATGAGCGCCCAGTTAGCGGTGTAAACGCCGTCTTGGCAATCGGCGGGCGGCTCGATTTGTATTACCTGTATGCCGGCAGCTTGCAGGGTGTCACGGATGCCATCGTGCTCGGCGCTTGCAGCGGCTCGATTCACGGCAACGCGATCATCCATATAGGGGTTAATAGGGCTGGTGTCATCAAAAAATGTAGCACCGGACATCAGGACGGTGCGATTGATTACATGGTTCATAGCCATTTCATTATACGCCTTACCCTCAGCCTAACATTGACTATTTAGCAAAAATATGCAAATATATATGAGTACGATCTAACAAAAATCAAAACAAAAATATATGTCAGAAACACTGACGCAAACACCGGAAACAGCCCCTCCCGATCCCTCGCTTTTGCCCGAGGCGCTATCTCCTGTTGCCGAAACTCCGTCGGCCGAAGTTATCGAGCAAAATATCGCCAACCGCGAAGCAACTATTAAAGACCTGCTCGGCATGGATTACGATTACGCCAAAGAGGGTGGACTCGTCGACATGTTTTATTACGATCCGGCAACTGGTGAAGACGGCTTCATGCACACCTTTGGCGGAAACTTACGCACCACTCCGGGTGGCCTGGTGGAGGCTGCCGGGTTTCACCACGAACCCTCGGGTGAGGTGATGTGGCCGCAGACACTCAACCCTAATACGGGAGAGGTGCAAGCGCCCACACGCGCCTTACGCGAGCATTTGGAATCACTCAACAACAAAGGGAAAGAGCCGTACCGCGAGCACTCACTCGAACCCTACCGCACGCAAGTTGCCGTGGGCGGCTTGACGAAATATGCACAGCTAAAAAAGGGTGATGAAGTGGTGATGGCGCCGGCGCGAAATTCTATGTTCCCGAAAGAGTACGATGTGCTACCAGTGTTACAGTCAATCCGTACCGCTATGCAGGATCCCGAGCGTACAGTCCAATCGGCGACCAATGACGAAGGCATTCCGGTTACCGTAGTCCAGGGAAATGCCAAACTGATGGATGGAAAAACGGACATGCCTGTTAGAATGGTGCTTGATGCCGAACACGGTAAAATTAGAACAGCGATTCCGATTGTGAAGAATCGCCCGGGATATATGAAATTAACACCGGAGCAGGCGGCACAAGTGCCGTTTGACCCGGCCTCATATGAAAGTGGTAGGAAATAGTATGGATCTTGAACCCAAACAGGTAGAACAAATTTTTACCGAGCAAGTTATGCCACGCATGGAAGCGGGCGGCTTTCCGATTGATGAAGCATTGGCGCAAGCCCAACTACAGCAAGCACAGGGTACCGAAGGAATTACGTTCAGCCTGGGTCGTGAAGACAGGCCTGACGGCAAGAAATTGGAACGCCTTGATATGCAAATCAGGGGTGAAGACATTGTATTTGGTTTAGGACGAGTGGGCCCGCTTGAGATTACAATCGGGGCGGTACAACAGATCCTGGAAGATCGTAAAGCGAACCACGCATAGACTTGACGGGCCTAGGCATTTCGCTCTACTATTACTTTTGTTAAAGTTTGGCACTTAGACACATCGAGTGCTAATCTAGTACTAACGAAAGGAGTTTCTATGAGCGTACAACTAGAGCCCAGTGCAGACTATGTCGTTGCGAGCCCCGAGAAGGCGGCCAGCAAGACAAAAAGTGGCATTTATATTCCCGAAAGTGCCCAAGAAAAACCGCAAGCAGCGGTAATTATTGCCGTAGGCAAGAATGTGGCTGATTACAAGATCGGCGACCGGATTTTATACAAGAGTTTTAGCAGCAACGAGTATCGACTCGACGGTGAAGACTTTGTAATTGTTAAGTCGGAAGACATTCTCGCAACGGTTAAATAGGAGGCAAAATGGCTAAAAAAGTATTTTATGATGACGATGCCCGGAAGCGCTTGCTTGCCGGTGCCGAAATTTTATATAACGCCGTAAAGACAACGATGGGTCCGAAGGGTCGCAACGTAGTGATTGGCAAAGACTTTGGCGCACCCACGGTGACGCACGATGGCGTGACGGTGGCCAAAGCCATTGAGCTGCCGCAAGAAGATGACGAAACGCTTGGTTACAAAGTGGGCGCGGAGCTTATCAAACAAGCTGCTACTAAAATGAATGATGTGGCCGGTGACGGTACTACTACTGTTACGGTGCTGACCTATCACATTTTGAACGAGGCCAACAAGCTGATTGCTGCCGGCCATAACCCGATGTTACTGCGCAAGGGCTTGGACGCAGCGGTGCATGACATCTTGGTAAAACTCGATGAACTGCGCGAGGATATCCGGGGCAAAAAAGGCCGCGTGGCCGAGGTTGCAACTATTTCTGCCGGTGATCGTAAGATCGGCGACTTGATTGCCGATGTTATCGACGAAGTTGGCCGCGACGGGGTGATTACGGTTGAAGAAGGCCAGGGGTTGGAGCTTGAAAAAGAGGTAGTTGCCGGTTTTAATATCGACCGTGGTTTCTTGAGCGCATACATGGTCACTGATCCGACGCGCATGGAAGCGGTATATGACAAGCCGGCTATCGTCATCACGGATAAAAAAATTAGTTCAATCCAGGAATTTTTGCCGGTGCTTGAATTGTTAGCGCAGGCCGGGAAGAAAGATCTAGTACTCATCGCCGAAGATGTCGAGGGTGAAGCGCTCGCGACGTTGGTGCTCAACCGTTTGAAGGGTGTATTTAACACCGTGGCCGTAAAGGCGCCGTCGTTTGGCGATCGCCGCCAAGAGGTGCTCGACGACATCGCAATTCTTACCGGCGGTATTGTTATTAGCGAGGAACGCGGCTTTACTTTCGATAACGTAACCCTGGAAATGATTGGTTCGGCACGCAAGGTTATTGTTACTAAAGACAATACGACCATTATTGAAGGCGCCGGTGCACCTGCCGAGATCAACGCTCGCGTTGCCCAAATTACGGCGCAAGCCGATCAAGCCGGTACTGACTACGAGCGAGAAGAACTCGAGAAACGCCGTGGCGCTTTGAGCGGTAAAGTTGCCGTTATCAAGGTTGGTGGCGCAACCGAGCCTGAAATCGAAGAAGAAAAATTCCGTGTGGAAGACGCGGTGCATGCGGTTAAGGCAGCCCTTGCCGAAGGTATTGTGCCGGGCGGCGGGGTGACGCTGGTGAACTTGGCGACGAGTATTAAGGTGGATGGCACGGACTCGATTGCCGCCGGCGCGCAGATTATCAAAAATGCCATGGAACAACCATTCCGCATTATTGTGGGCAACGCTGGTCTCAACGCCGACGAGTGGTTGCCACAGATTCGGGCTGGCAAAGCGGGCATCGGTGTGGATGTAAGCGATGAAGCTAAGCTGGTTGTCATGAAGGATGCGGGCGTGGTGGACCCCGTCGTTGTTACCAAACGGGCGATCGCCAGTGCGGCTTCGATCGCCGGAACCACAATGACCATGGGCGCATTGGTAGATGAAATTCCAGAAAAGAAAGAATCCGCGGCATCGGCTATGCCAGACATGGGCGGCATGGGAATGATGTAGTCGACGCGGGCGTTGCTGCTTGTCATGCGGCGCCCTGACTTTAGATTACAAAGTTTTACGCAGTAAACAAAAGCGCCGCGAGTAGCGGCGCTTTCAGACTGTCAAACCGGCCAAAGGCGCTAGTCTTGGTGTGTTTGCGTAAAGTAGTTAATTTCGTTTACCACATCGAGCAAAGCCTGAGCTTTTTCTTTTTCATCAGGAATGGCCTGCGCCGCTTCGTAGGCGTCTTTGATAAATGTGTCATTGTCTGATGCTTGAATCATCATCATGAGTGTCCGGAATTTTTCGCCGGGAGTCTGCTCGAGGTGACCAACGAGTGGTCTTAGGTCGTTTAGCGCTTGCTGTTTAAGCTGCAGGAGTTCTTCGCTCATCGCTGAAGATGGTGGCGAAGGTACGGTCACAGGTGGGGTGACGGGTCCGGTTGCGGCAGGAGTGGATGTAGAAGTGTTGTCATCGTTTGACATGCCGCTATCGTCACTGGCCGCCGGCTGTACGGTGTCAGGCACATATTCCTGCTGTTGTGTCGGATCATCTTGTACCGCTGGCGCACTTTGTGTTTGATCAGTTAATGCGCCATCTGGCGTTGGTGTGTCAGTATTTTGTTGTTGTGAATCCTCGTGCTGCCCAAACATAGTTTCCCCCTCGTTATCTACACAGACTATACTATAATATACACCCATAATACCATAAGGAGTTTGAACCTATGCTTGATGATTTGAAATATATTCATGAAAAAGATGTGGTGGGCACGCTTGACTTGGCCAGTCGGCAGTGGAAACAGCTCCTCGAGGAGTTTACACCAACTATTACCCCCAAGTTTGGCCAGATTAATAACGTCGTTTTTGCCGGAATGGGCGGCTCGGCTTTGGCGGCTGAGATTGTAAAAGACGGGCTTTCAGTGCCTTTTCAGATTGTCCGAAATTACGATATCCCACCGTATGTTGGCAAAAATACCCTATTTTTTGCTTCGAGCTATTCGGGAAATACCGAGGAAACAATCGAGGCGCTCTCGCAGGCCGAAGCCAAAGGTGCGCAAATTGTGGTGATAGCCGCCGGTGGTAAGCTGCAGCAAATCGCTGCCGAAAAAAACCTGCCGTTTTACTTGCTACCCACTGTTGACCAGCCTCGATATGCGGTGTTCTACAGTTTTAAGGCGACATTGACCGTGCTCGCCACTGCCGGTCTGATGCAAATGGATGAAATCACCGCGCAGCTTACAGAAGCGACGCAGTTCCTCGAGCAAGAGGTCAAAAAGTGGGCGCCCGAAGTGCCGACCGACAAAAACCCTGCCAAACAACTGGCGCAAGAACTGGTGGGTAAATCGGTTGTGGTGTACGCTGGTCCAAAGATGTGGCCAGCAGCGTACAAATGGAAAATCAGTTGTAACGAGAACGCGAAACAAATTGCCTGGACGAACCAGCTGCCGGAATTCAATCACAACGAATTTATTGGCTGGAGCAAACAGCCAACCGATAAGCCATATGCAGTGATCGACTTGCGAAGCAATCTGGAGCACCCGCGCGTACAAAAACGTTTTGAGGTGACTGCGCGATTGCTTTCGGGTATGCGCCCGGAGCCGCACGTGGTGGAAATTCAGGGCGATACGCCTGCAAAACAAATTTTGTGGGCGATCACTTACGGTGATTTCGTAACCCTGTACCTGGCGCTGTTAAACGGACTCAACCCGGCGCCCGTAGATTTAGTGGAACGTTTCAAAAAAGCGCTCGACGAGTAAAGTAAGCTCAACTCAACGAGTATCGTGAAACGATACTTACCCAAAAGCCAAAAGCTTGCTTGTCGCTTACCTGGTGCTTTTTTGGTTGCGCTATGAACCGAGACTAGGGTAGAATGCATCTCTGACAGTAACGGGGGCAAACGATGACACAATGGGAGCACTTCAGCGAAACTGTACCGCCGAAACCGAGTTTCAGCCAAGACAGAAACGCCCAGCATGTAAAAGCGGCGAGGGAGCTTAACGATGCGATCAATGATCGCGACCATCAGGCTGCCTTTGAGTTGTCGTGTGCTATTAAAATGTCTCGCAGTTTTCATCCATTACGTTGGGCCACCTCGGGTGGAGCGGGCAGGAGTCTCCTAGGTACTGGGCTTCCAGAGAGTATAGAGATGGCTTCGCCTGTGCATCCTCGCTTTCCAGAATATATCGGACGTAAAGTTGCCGATAGTATTGATACGGATGCGCGAGGAATGGCAGAACAATTTCCTGACTCGCCGCTCGCTACACTTATACGAAGCCGCGATCACTTTATCTGTGAAAATTATTTGGTAGATGCGCCCGATGGTCAGCGTCGGCCCCGTGGGACGGAGGCGGCACAGATTGCAGCGAATCTGGCTGGCACCTATATTCGTGAACCTGTCCCGGATGAAGACGGGAGACAGGGTTTTATTGTCTATGATTTAGGAGGCTTACG
>Ga0207701_10000134_pt1 | contig 68118 bp, 62 predicted proteins | sample KBSSwiSSwithPhiX_FD_184294 | JGI IMG/M metagenome (GOLD analysis project Ga0207701, IMG submission 184294) | Switchgrass rhizosphere bulk soil microbial communities from Kellogg Biological Station, Michigan, USA, with PhiX - S5 (SPAdes) (version 2) | ecosystem: Environmental > Terrestrial >... | reverse complement strand
GATCTTGCCTAGAGGATCCCGCGCCCGAAATCCGGCCCTTCTCCCGCCGCCGTTTCGTGCCCGAAAGAGTTCGCCCGCGATTCTCCTTTCCTTCCGGAGGCCGGGCAGGCGCTGCTGGCAGCTCAAATTGGACTGCCTGTTTCGCTATTGGACTCCTATTTTTAGGCGATTCATCCCACAAACTGGCCCTAAAACGATTGGTCCGTGCGACCAATCGCTGATTGGACATCGCATAATGGAGTGCGACCGGTCCACACTTCGAGGTCCGGGAGGAACGATGTTTCAGCAGATCGAGCGTCAGTTCATGCGGACCGCGCGGCCGCTCTATGGCCATCTCGTGAATTTGTTCGAGGCGGCGATCGCGCGCGGCGAACTTCCCTCTGGATCGCGTTTGCCGCCTGAGCGCGAACTGGCCGAACGGCTCGGCATCAGCCGTACCACCGTGGTGAGTGCCTACCGTGAGCTGGAGTCGCGCGGGCTGCTCCGCGGCTATGTCGGACGCGGCACGTTTGTCTGCGCCGCTCCGGAGCCAAGCGGGACGCCCTTTGCGTGGCGCGGAAAAATTGCGTCGGGGGCGCTGCGTTCGAGCGATTCGACGCTCCGTGATGCGATCCGTCACTCCTCCGACTCGCGGCTGCTGTCGCTGGCCGCGGGTGAGCCGGCAATCGACTGCTTTCCCACGGCGGCATTTCAGCACGCGATCGATCACGCGCTGAAGCGGGACGCCGACGCCGTCTGGAGCCACGGACCGACCGAGGGACAACCGGTTCTTCGCGAAGCGATCGCCGAGCGCTTTCGAGTGCCCGCCGAGAGCGTGCTGATCCTTGCCGGCGCGCAGCAGGGACTTGATCTGCTTGCCAGGTGCCTCGTCGATCCCGGCGATGCCGTCATCATCGATCGCCCGGGCTATCTCGGCGCGATTCAGTCATTCCGCGCGGCCGGCGCGAAGCTGATCGGGTGGGATGTCGCACGGGCCGAGATCGACGAGCTGGAGGATCTGCTCCTCCGGTATCGCCCCAAGCTCATTTACACGAACCCGACGTTCCAGAATCCGACCGGCGCGACAATGCCGATCCGAACGCGACGAGAACTGTTGAAGCTGGCCGAACGGTATCGCGTGCCGATCGTCGAGGACGCGACCTATGGCGAGCTGTATTTTCACGAGGCGCCGCCGCCGTCGCTCCGCGATCTCGACGCGCAGAACCTGGTCATTCACCTGAACAGCTTCTCCAAGGTGATGGCGCCGGGGCTCAGGCTCGGATGGCTGTCGGCCGCGCCGTCGATCATCGATCAAATCGCCATCATCAAGCAGCGGCTCGATCCGCATACCCAGAACCTCGTCCAGTTCGCGATGGCGCGCCTGATTCGACAGGGCAGCTTCGACACCCATCTGAAGACCCTCCGCGAGGAACACGCGCGCCGCTGCGGACAGATGGTGGCCGCGATACAGCGTCATGTCTCGCCCGGCGCGCTGCGCTTCACGCGCCCGCACGGCGGTCTCTACCTGTGGTGCAGGCTCGTGCCCGGCGTCAGCTCACGGGCGCTGCTCGACCGGGCGCTCGGCGCGGGCGTTGCGTTCATTGCCGGCGATGCGTTTTATCCGGATCCCGCGGGGGAGTCGGAGCTTCGACTCTGCTTTTCGAGCGTCATGCCTGCGACAATGGAGGATGCCGTCCGCCGGCTGGCGGGTTGCCTGCCCGTCTCTGCTGAACGACGGCAACTTCGCCCGATCGCCTGACGATCGGTCGCCTGATTGAGGAGGCCGCAGTGCGTGAAGTGGAACGGCTTCGTCGCGAGCTGATGGCCACCTTGAACGGCGACCCCTGGTACGGAACCGCGGTGTGGAACATCCTCGACGGAATCGACGCCAACCAGGCGGCGGCGCGTCCGATCGAGGGTGCCCATTCGATCTGGGAGCTGGTCGTGCACATGACCGCTTGGGTCAACGAGACGAAGCGTCGCCTCGAGGGCGCTCCGCACCGCACGCCCGCCGAAGGCGACTGGCCGGCGGTTCAGTCGACGACGCGAGAGGCATGGGCGGACGCGCTCGCGCGTTTGCGCCACGCGCATGAAGATCTGGCGCGAACCGTCGAGGTTGCCGAAGACGCCGACCTGAGCCGCCAGGTCGGCCGCGCCCAGGTTGATGCGATGGGCAATCCCGTGACCTACTATCAGACGATCGTCGGCATCCTTCAACACGACGCGTATCACGCTGGACAGATCGCCCTGTTGAAGAAGGCGATCAATGAAAGGTGAAATGCTGAATGCTGAGTGCTGAATGTTGAATTGATGTTGGTCGCCTATTCCTTCAGCATTCCGCAATCAACATTCAGCATTTGTGAGGCTCCATGGTTAAAGACCCTGTGTGTGGCATGACGATCGACGAGAAAACCGCCAAGGGACAGAGTGAGTACAAGGGGCAGACCTATTACTTCTGCGCGCAGATTTGTAAGACGAAGTTCGACCAGGATCCGGCGAAGTACGTCAAGGGCTGAACGAACGGTCGATCTCTTCCTGCTCTACGATGCGTCAAAGATGACGCCGGGGGCGAGCTTCCACCCCGGGTCGAGCGCGTGCTTTACCGCGCGCATGTCGTCAACGCCCTCGTCTCCGTAGAGCTGGCGCAGCAACTGCTGCTTCACGGGATTGCGGCCGACGCCGTGTTCGGCGAGCGGGCAGCCTCCCAGCCTTGCCGCCGCGCGGCCGAATTCGAGGATGGCTTCCTTGCCACGCTCGACGTCCGCATACGACCGCGGGATGACGTTCGGATGCACGTTGCCATCGGAGATGTGGCCCCAGATCGCGTAGTCGAGCCCCCGCGTCTCGAAGCCGCCGCGATACACCTTCATCATTTCCGCGAACCGCTCGAACGGCACCACCATGTCGGCGGCGGTCTTGGCGATTTGTGCATGAATGTCGCGTTTTGCGATGCCGACGCGCCGGTTGACGCCAGCGGGAACGGCCTCGCGAATGGCAATCAGCTGTTCCGCCCGGTGCCGATCGCCCGGCAACGCCAGTTCGGTCGCATCGAGCAGGTCGCGCTCGGCGAGCATTCGGCAGAAACGCACGAGCGCAGAATCGATCGAGCCGGCCGCCAGCGCGCCACCGATTTGATCGTACGCACTCGCCGCGCTGATGTCCGCGGGCAGTTCCAGCTGCACGAGCAGCGCGACCGCCGAGTCGGCCGGAAACGACACGTCATTCCGTTCGTCGGCGCCGTCCTCGCGCAGAATAGCGATCGAGCGGGCGTCCAGGTTCTCGATCGCGGCCGCGTCGATTCCCGCGGCGTCCTGCGTGCGTCTCGTTTCGACGGAGGCATTCCGGAGGACCATCGCCAGCTCGATCGCCTGATCCTCAGACCTGCACGGAATGAGCGCGAGCGCTGACTGGGGGACCGGCGAGAGGATGCGAAACGTCACCTGCGCGATCACGCCCAGCGTGCCCTCGGCGCCGATGAAGAGATCAATGAGGTCCATTCCGGACGCTGCGTAATAACCCGCCGAATGCTTCACGACGTCTGGCATGGCGTAACGCGGGACGGGAATCGAGATCCGACCGGTTGCCGTCCGTACCTCGATCGCTCCGTCATGAGCATGGCGGTCGCCGCGCTTCAACTCGAGAATCGTACCGTCGGCCAGCACGACCACGAGTCCGTCGACCCACTCTCGCGTGCTGCCGTACTTGAACGTCGCGGCCCCCGCGGCATTTGTTGACACGATGCCGCCGGCACACGCGCCCGTGAACGTCGGTGAGGGAGGAAACCAGGCGCCAGTCGTCGCCAACAGCTCCTGCATCGCCGCCACGGTGAGCCCGGCTTCGACCGTGATCCGATCGCTCGATCGGTCAACGACGCGAGTCATTTTCGACGTCGCGATGAGCAGTTCCCCCATCGGCGTCGCGCCGCCGGTCAACGACGACTGGGCGCCGATCGGCAGGACCGCGGGCGCTGACCTGAGCGCATCCGCAATGTCGCTGATGCTCCGTGGAAAAACGACACCCGACGCGTGGCCGCCCGGATAATGGGCCGCATCTTCAAGAAATGCGTCAGGTTGCCCTCGCTCAATTGGCATGAGTCTGGATGGTCAGGAGTATCGGGATCCGGAGTCCGGGGTCCGAGAGCCGCGTCCGGGGCCCGGATCCGATCGGATCCCGGATCACGGCAGTATCAACCCCTGAAGTATTATCGCGCTGTATGACACACCGATTCACGGTGGGGGTCGAAGAGGAGTTTCAAATCGTCGATCCCGAGACCTGTGAGCTGCGCTCGCACGTCTCCGAGCTGCTGGCGTCGAGCTCACCGGCGCTCGGCGAACAGATCAAACCGGAGCTGCACCAGTCAATCGTCGAGGTCGGCACGCGCATTTGTCAGAACGTGCCGGAGCTTCGAGACGAAATCTTCAGAACCCGGCGTGAGCTGACGAGCGGAGCTGAACGGGTTGGCCTCGCGGTTGCGGCCGCGGGCACCCACCCGTTCTCCCACTGGAAGGATCAGATTCTCTCTCCCGGCGTTCGCTACGACAGCATCGTCGAAGAGCTGCAGCAGCTGGCGCGGTCGCTCCTGATTTTTGGGCTGCACATTCACGTCGCGGTACCGGACAACCAGACGGCGATAGAGCTGATGAACGCGGCGAGGTATTTCCTGCCCCACCTTCTCGCGCTGTCGACCAGCTCGCCGTTCTGGATGGGGCGCGACACGGGCCTCAAGTCCTACCGGACGACGATTTTCCGACGCTTTCCGCGAACCGGGGTTCCGGATCACTTCGGTTCGTGGAGCGAGTACGAGAACTACATCAAGCTGCTCGTCGAGCTGCACTGCATCGACGATGCGAAGAAGATCTGGTGGGACGTTCGTCCACACCCGACGTTCGGCACGCTGGAATTTCGCGTCTGCGACGTCCCGTCCCGGCCCGAAGCCGCGGTGATGCTTGGTGCGCTCGCCCAGGCGATTATTGTGAAGTTATACAAGCTCTACACGCGAAACCTGGGATTCCGGCTGTATCGACGGGCGCTAATCGAGGAGAACAAGTGGCGTGCCTCGCGCTGGGGCATCGACGGCAAACTGATCGATTTCGGCAAGCGATCGGAAGTGCCGATGCGTCAGCTCGCGCTCGAACTGCTGGAATTCATCGACGACGTGGTCGATGAGCTGGAGAGCCGCGAGGCGGTCGCGTACGTTCACACCGTCCTTGCCGAGGGTACGAGCGCGGATCAGCAGCTCGCGGTGTTTCGCGAAACCGGCGATCTGAAGGCCGTCGTTCGATACATCGTCAATGAAACGCGCGCGGGCGTCGATCGCTGAGGAGAAGCGAGACCATGAGTCCTGCATCGAATAAGACGAAGCCGATTGGGTTGCTCGTGGGCCGCGAGTACAGCTTTCCTCCTGCCTTCATTGCGCTCGTGAACGAAAAAGGAGCGAAGCACGGCATCACCGCGGAGATGGTGAGCTGGGGCGGGACGAAGCTCGATGAGCCGTCGAAGTACTCGGTGATTGTCGATCGCATTTCCCACGAGGTCGAGTACTACCGCGGCGCGTTGAAGCAGGCCGTGCTCCAGGGCACCTACGTCATCAATAACCCGTTCTGGTGGACGGCCGACGACAAGTTTTTCAACTACGCGGTCATGTCGAAGCTGGGGTGCGCGATACCGAAGACGGTCCTGCTTCCGCAGAAGGCGTACCCGAAGGATATCGACCTCACGCCGGAGTCGCTGCGCAATCTTCAGTACCCGATCGACTGGGACGGCCTGCTCGACTACATCGGCCGTCCGGCCATTTTGAAGCCGTACTCGGGCGGTGGCTGGAAGCACGTCTACAAAGTGCGCGACGCGCGGGAGCTGATCGAGGCTTACGACGGAACCGCGCCGTACTGCATGACGCTGCAGGAGTTCATCGACTTCGACGGGTACGTTCGGTGTTTCACGTTCGGAAAGACGGATATCACACCGGTGCGGTACGATCCGCACGAACGGCGATATCTGGTGGATCACGCCTACCTGCCGGCGAATCTGGGGGCGCGCATCGTCCGCGACGCGCAGACGATCAATACGGCGCTCGGCTACGAGATGAACACGATTGAGTTTGCGGTGCGCGACGGGGTGCCGTACGCGATTGACTATCTCAATCCTGCGCCGGATTTCGAGCGTGATCGCATTACCGATTTCTACTTCTCGCACGTCATCGAGAAGATGAGCGACCTGGTCATCGATCGCGCGCTCAATCCCGATCCAACCCGGAGCTGGCCCCGGTGGGAAGAGATGCTGGGGATCGGAGGGGCCGCTGGTTTCACCGGTGCTCCCCGATCGCCGGCGACGACATAACATGGACACAATCGACGTCTGGCATTCGCTGCTGCGTCCCGATGTCGAGCTGAGCCGGCGATACTGCGAAGAATTCGCGGCCTCGATGCGATCGCGCAAGCTCACGTTTGGCGATCGCGTGCACTGCCCGTTTCTCCGTCCCTTTTTTCTCACCGCTGAGGACGAATCGCGGATGCGCGCGGCCGCCGAGACGATCGCGGCGCTCGGAGAGCGCGTTGTTTCAGCCGCGCTCACCACGCCGTCACTGTTTTCGCAGCTTGGAGTGACGGAGGCAGAAGAGCGGCTCGTTCGTATCGACCCTGGCTACACCATTGCGAGCACCGCATCACGCCTCGATGCATTCCTGCTGCCCGACTCCCTGCACTTCGCCGAGTACAACGCGGAGTCGCCTGCGGGGCTTGGGTATACGCAGCGGCTCTGCGAATTGTTCGAGGAAACGCCTGCGATGAACGCATTTCGCGGGAAGCTTCAGGTGCGCTTCAACCGCACCATCGAGCCGATGCTGGAGGGTCTGCTGGCCAGCTATAAGGATTGGGGCGGGCGCGCCAATCCGCCCACCATTGCGATCGTCGATTGGCGGGACGTCCCGACATGGTCCGAGTTCGAAATCCTTCGCGACGCGTTCACCGCGCTGGGAGTGCCGACGTTCGTCTGCGATCCACGGGAGCTGACATTCGACCAGGGCGCCTTGTCCTGCGGGGAATCGCGGATTGATATCGTCTACCGCCGGGTGCTCATCAACGACATTGTTGCGCGGCCAACCGACTGCGCCGCGCTGGTGGAGGCATACGAGCAAAGGGCCGTCTGCGTTGCGAATACGTTCCGGTGCAAGCTTCCGCACAAGAAGGCGTTCTTTGCGGTGTTGACCGACGAGCGCAACGATGCGCTGTTTTCAGATGCGGAGCGCAGTGCCATCCGGTCGCACGTCCCGTGGACCAGGGTTGTCGCCGACACGGAGACGGTCATGGCCGGCCGGCGACAGTCGCTGATGCGGTTGGCGGAAGATTATCGCGACAACCTCGTGCTGAAGCCAAACGATGAATACGGCGGATCCGGCGTTCAGCTCGGCTGGGAGATGACATCGTCTGAATGGACCGGCGCACTCGGTGAGGCGCTGAGCGCGCCGATTGGCACGTGGGTACTGCAGGAGCGGATTCCGATCCGGCGAGAAACGTTTCCGATGTTCGACGCGGCTGGCGCCATCACGATGCGCGACATGCTGGTGGACCTGGCGCCGTACCTGGTGAGAGGCCGAATGACGGGTTACCTGACCCGACTCAGTTCGACGGGGCTCGCGAACGTGACGTCGGGTGGCGGTCAAGTCCCCGCCTTCGTCGTCGGAGGGGAGCGACTACCAGGTTGATACAATTGTGGCGATGATTTTTGGCGACGCCAGCGAGGATCTGCTCCCCGGTGCACACAATGCCGTCAACACCTGCCTGGCGGTTCGCCGCGGCGAACACGTGGCGCTGGTGGCAGACGAAGCGAGCCGCGCTGTTGCTGCCAGCCTGGAGCGGGCGTTGCTCGATGCTGGCGCCGATGCCCGGTGCCTCCTGATCGAGTCGGTCGCATCGCGCCCCATTCGATCAGCGCCGGCAGAGATTCTTCGCGCGTTTGAAACCGCCGAAGCCGGCATTCTGTGCGTGCAGCCTCAGGAAGGCGAGTTACCGGCTCGCATGGCGATCGTCGGCGAGATCGAACGGCGCCGCATTCGGTATGCGCATATGGTCGGCGTGACGCCGCAGATTATGCGCGAAGGCATGCGCGCCGACTACCAGCAAGTCGATCGTTTGAGCACGCAGCTCTGCGAGCGGATGGAGCACGCCAAGTCGCTGACGGTTCGTACCGCGAACGGGACCGACTTTCGTGCCAGCTTCGACCCCTCGCTCGCCTGGGTCAAGACCAGCGGCCTGATCAATCCACGCTATTGGTCGAACCTTCCGGCGGGTGAGGTATTCACGACGCCGGCGTCGGTCGATGGAACATTCGTCTGCGACGGAACCGCCGGCGACTACTTCAACGCGAAGTATGGCCGACTCGATGCGACGCCGCTGGTGCTCGAGATCCGAGACGCCCGGCTCGTCTCCGCCCGCTGCGATCGGCCCGATCTCGAGCGCGACTTCTGGAATTATTGCCATACCGACGAGAACAGCGATCGAGTCGGCGAGTTGGCGTTCGGCACGAACCTGGGTCTCCGCGAGATGATCGGGATCCTTTTACAGGATGAGAAAGTGCCCGGCGTGCACCTTGCCTTTGGCGATCCGTACGGCAGCCAGACGCACGCAGACTGGAAATCCCGCACCCACGTCGACGTGCTCACGCGCCGCTGCGATGTGTGGATCGACGATGAGCAGGTCATCGCGCAGGGACAATATCTGCTGGAGAAATTCGATCAGGTCCTACCGGGTTCGTCGAGGGTCTCCTAGGTCCTACACGATTCACCACCGCGAGATGTACTCGCGGAGCTGGTCCTTCCAGTAGGGCCAGTCGTGGCCACCGCGCGGTCCCCAGTCATCGACTGAGTGACGAACTCCGCGTTTCGCGAGCACACCCGACATCGCGTACGAATATCCGCTTTTTTCGTACGGCCCCGTGCCCGTGACCAGCCTGATCTCGCACGTCGCGAGTTGTTCGAGATACCACGGATCCGTCAGGTTTGACATGTAGTCGACCGGATTCTGGAAATAGAACGTGTCGTCGTACATCCCGCTCATGAAATCGCGAAGGTCGAAGATGCCAGACAGCGCGTAGCACCGCTTGACCAGGTGAGGATAGTGAAACAGCGTGTTCGCCGCGTGGTAGGCGCCGAGCGATGCGCCGACGGTCGCGATGGGAATGCCGGGTGTCTGACAACTCGAGTGAATGTAGGGGATGACTTCGTCGCGGATGTAGTCGTCGAACATCCGCTGGCGCCAGCTCCGATGAAACGGGTGCGCCGACTTGTTGAGAAAGGACTCGTGGTTGTTCGAGCCGACGCAGAAGACCTTGAGCCTGCCGGCATCGATGAAATCTCCGATCGCCGCGATCAGGCTGTTCCGCTGGAGTTCCCACTCGTCGCCATGGCTTGTTGGAAACGCGAGCAGGGGAGGACCCCAATGGCCGAAAACCGACACGCCCATGTCGTGGCCAAGCCGCGGCGAGTACCAGTACTGATGAAATGTGTGCATTCTTAGCTTCCGGCTCCCAGCTTCCCGCTTCCAGCGAGCCGCGACTCTAAGAGGTGACGAGTGCGATCGAGAATCCGTCGTAGCCCTTCGAGCTGACGGTCTGAATCGCCGTCGCGTTCACGCGCGGTTCGGCTGCTGCCATTTCAAGAAAACGCCGCATGCCCTGGACAGCGGGGTCGGTCGTGCCAGCATTGGCCGCTTCACCGTTGCGGATGACGTTATCCACGACGATGATCGATCCGACGCGCGAAAGCTTCAGCGCCCAGGTGAAGTATTGAGGCGTGTTCGGTTTGTCGGCATCGATGAACACGAGGTCGAAAGGACCACGGTTCTCGGCGGCTATCCTCGGGAGCGCCTCGAGCGCTGGTCCCAGCCGCACATCAACGACCTCGCCGAGTCCGGCTCGCGCGATGTTCGCCCGCGCGAGTTCGGCATGCTTGCTGTCAGCTTCGAGCGTGATCAACCGCCCTCCCGGATTCAGCCCGCGCGCAAGCCAGATCGTGCTGTAGCCGCCGAGCGTGCCAATCTCCAGAATTGAACGTGCGCTCACGAGCCGCGCCAGGATGTGGAGAAACTTGCCCTGGCTGGAAGACACGTTGATCGAGGGCAGCCCTGCGGCGTCGCTCGCTGCAAGCGCCTCGTCCAGCGCAGCGTCAGGTCTGACGAGTGTTTCGCTGAGATACCGATCGACCGTGGCCCACTGTTGTTCGCTCATTTCCAGACACCCAGCATCTGCCGAACGAGAATGAGCTGTCCAACATGATAGGCGGTGTGATCGGCGGTCAGGACGATCTCACGCAGGTATGTCTGGCCGCTGCCATGTGGAATTGTGGCGGCGAGATCGACGCTCCTGTCGAGCGCAAGTTCTCGCAATCCGTCACGGTCCTTTCGAAATGCGGCAATGCTCTGGTCCCACTCCGCTGTCGAGGACGGTGCCGGCGAAGGAGGCCAGTAGTCCTTCGGCCATTCCATCTCCTGATAGTCCTTGTTCCGGCAGAAGTCCAGGATGTCGTGTTGCGCAAGGCGCAGATGCTCGACCAACTCCCACGGTGAATGCGCGCCGGCACGCTTGCCGCGAAAGTCCTCAGGGATCCCTTCGACCGCCGCGTCGAAGCCCGCGTGGGCATCCTCCCACGAAAGCATCTTTGCCAGCAGTTCGCGAACAGACTGATCGCTCATTCGGTGCTCCGTTCTATCCGGGATCCAGGATCCGTTATCCGTTATCCGGGATCCGATCGCCGTTCCTATCGTACCTGCGTTGGATTCTCATCGGGCCCAACTGGAGCCGCTAATGCCGGCCATCCGATTAGGTACGTCAACAGCCCGGGTCCCGCGATGAGCGGGGTGTACCCGGCCTGCCAGTTCATCGTGTCTCCCGCCGGGCGCCCAAGTGCCAGCAACTCGTCGGCAGTGTAGGCGCGCAGTTGCGAGACGAGCCCGTCCCAGAGGCAAATCAGCGGGACACAGGGAAGCGGATACGTGAACAGCAGCCGTTTCCACGAAAACGGCCGCATCATGGGCGTGAACACCCAGACGAAGAGTGGCATCAGCAGCACCGGCAGGATCGTCTTGAACGTCCTCCGTGACGCTTCGAAGATCGCAATCGGCTGGCGCGCGTTTGCGGCGTCCAGCAGGATTGCTCGCGCATCCTCGGGCTTGAAGTGGTGAAATCCGTTGAACAGCGTTCGCAGGCCGATCAGTTCGCGCGGAACCGCCCTCGCATCCACGGGCGTGCGCACGTAATCGATCGCACCATGTGACGCACTTGCGACGGCTTCGAACGCCGCCGTGTTCGGGAAGAGATCGGTCAAGATAGCGGTTGCCGGGACGCCAGACTGTGCAAGGTCGGCCAGGACGGCCGGCACCGGACCAGATCCTCCCGAACACAGATCCACAATGCGCGTCGTCCCCGCAGCGCTGAGCGCCTGGCGGATGAACGGCGTGATGGCGCGATGAAGCGGCAGCGCGGTCTGGATGAAATGCAGATAGTCCGTTGCCAGATCGCGAACCGTTGCCGGACACCACGACTGATCTTCAATCTCGAACAGGTGAAACCTTCGCACGAATCTCACTCCGAGGGGCTTCGCCCCTCGGACTCCCCCACACGCTCTCTCGCGAGCCGCTTCGCCGGCTCGCTCCGTTCGCGTGGCTCGCTTCGCTGCGCTCGCTCGCGTCTTGCTTTAGGCTGCTGTGCCTCGCCGTAGCACCGGTCAATCGCGGTGCGAAAGCGGGGCGCGGGACCTTCCTTGACGTCAAATGGAGTCGGTTGAGGGAGCGGTGTCGATCGCGAGTCGATCGAAAATGCGGGCAGCCAGAGGGAGACCGGGAACAGGATGCGGGGAACACGCATCCGCGCATTAGAGACCGTACGCCGAAAAAATGAAAGAGCCGCGGTCTCCAGAGCGAACGTACTGGATAAAGTGAGCGAGCGCGGCGACGCGAGAAATTACGAACCCACGTCCACGTAAACCGTGTTCAACCGATAGTAGAGAACCTCGTTGAACTCGCCTCGACCAACGCGCGGCCAGATCGGCACAGTGGTTGTGCTCACCACCCGGACTTGCCCCACAACCTCCTCGAGCCAGCCGACTATTCGAACCTGCTCATCCTGAGTCAGTCGAGTCAAATCCTCGAGAACGATCGTCGCGGCGCGGCCTCGCGTCGGAAGCTCCAGCGGCTGTCCCGGCCGCCACTTGAGGACCGGGCCACGGAGATCGAGGCGCAGCAGATCCAGGACGATCCGGGTCGCTTCGGAACTTCCGACGACGAGAACATTCGTCCGAGGCATGAGGCCCAACTGAAGATCCTTGCGAAGATCCTTGCGCGGAGCCGAGGCGGCGACACGACGCGGCTTTCTGAATTCTGGCGTCGGGATCGGAGGAGCAGGTACAGCGTCGGCTAGGGCATTCGTTCGGTTCTCCATGGGGTGCCTCCTTGAGGCGCGGGAATCGCTGGATCGCGCCGAATGTACCCACGCGTCAACCGGTACGCTATCGGGAGAAGGGAGTAGTACGACTAGGGAAGATCCCTAGGCCAGCAGTGACAAGCGGGAAGCAATAAGAAACAAAGGGGAACGAGAAGAACAGTGCTGGGGGAGAGCTAAAGTTAAAAGTTAAAAGTCGAACTTAGAAGTCAACAGTACAAATCTCGGGCAAGGCCGTTGGCTATTGGTTTTCCAGCCAGCCCTGGAGGACGGCGTACTTCACGATGTCGATTCGGCCGCGCAACTCCAGCTTCCTCATACCGTTCGCCTTGTGCGCTTCGACGGTCTTGACGCTGAGTGACAGCCGGCCGGCGATCTCCTTATTGCTGTAGCCGGCGGCAATGAGGCGCAGGACCTCGGCTTCGCGCTCGCTCAGCGTCGCAGGCGGCTTGTGTGCCTTGTCCGATCTGCCGAGCAGCCTCGCCGTCACGCGCCGCGTCAGCGCCGAGTCCAGATACTGCCCCCCGGCTGCCGCCGACCGGATAGCCTGAAGCAGTTCGTTCGGCGCGCTCTGCTTCAGCACGTACCCGGACACACCCGCCCGCAGCAGTTCCTGCATGTAGGCATCGTCACTGTGCCTGGTGAGGGTGACGATGATGGTGTCGGGTTGCTTCTGCTTGAGCGCCCGCGTCGCCACCAGGCCGTTCATCCCGGGCATCGAAATGTCCATGACCACTACGTCCGGCTTCACCGCGAGGGCTCTCTCCATCGCAGCCTTGCCGTCGCTGGCTTCTGCGACCACCTTCATGTCAGGCTGGCTGTCGATCAGCAGTTTCAACCCATGCCGTACGGTGACGTGATCGTCGGCCAGGAGAACGCGAAGCGTGGTGGTGCGTTCGCTCATGACTGAGTAGCTCTGCCAGGCACATCAGGTGTCGCCATTCTGACCAGAATCGCGGTGCCGTTGCCTGACGACGATTCAATTTCGAGCGTCGCGCCAACGAGCGCCGCCCGCTCGCGCATACCCACAAGCCCAAAGCCGTCGGTGGCCGTCTCGCGCGATGCCGGATCGAATCCCACACCGTCGTCTTCGACGATGAGGAGAACACTGTCCGCCCGTCGCTCCAGGATGACTTCGACGCTGGATGCGGCGGCGTGCTTGGCGACGTTGGTCAGCGCTTCCTGTGCGATCCGGTAGAGCGCGGTCTCGACGTCTGCCGGCAATCGATCGTCCATCAGTCCCGACGTGTGCAGCTGCGCGTCAATTCCGACGCGGGCCGACCAATCCTGCACGTAGTTCCCGAGCGCGGCGCGGAGACCGAGATCATCGAGCGCCGTTGGCCGAAGCTGCCAGACGAGCTGCTCCACGTCATGATCGATTCGCTGCGCAATCGTCTCGATCGATCCGATGTGTGCGCCGAGGTCCGGTCGATCACCGGCCGCATCCTTGAGCAGACGAATGCGAAGCGCGAGGGCGGTCAACTGTTCACCAAATTGATCGTGCATCTCACGCGCGATTCGCCTCCGTTCGTCTTCCTGGGCAAAAACCAGCCGCGCCAGGAACTCGCGCCGGGCGCGTTCCGCCTCGGCGCGCTTCCGCTCGGTGAGGTCGAAGTGCGTCCCGACAATTCGTACTATCGGACCACCGGGCACGCGGCGCACCGGATAGCCTCGAGAGAGAACCTCGACGTAGTGGCCGTCTTTGTGAAGCAGGCGGAATTCTCCCTCGTAGGTGTCCGCGCCCGCCTTGACGGTTTCGTTGAGTCGGCCTGCCTTGTCCCGGTCGTCCGGGTGGAGCAGCCGCTCCCACGCGCCGACATTGGGCTCGATCTCGTCATCGGCGTAGCCAAGCATCTCCTTCCATCGTGACGAATACACAACCGCGTTGGTCTCGAGATTCCAGTCCCAGACGCCCTCCTGGGCCCCGGCGAACGCCAGCTTGAGCCGCTCTTCATTCTCACGGAGTGCCGCCTCCGTCCGCCGGAGTTCGCTCATGTCGAGGTGGGTTCCGACGATGCGGACGACGGGGCCCCCAGGCTCTCGACGGACGGGGAATCCTCGCGACAGGACGTGGACATAGTGTCCGTCCTTATGCCGCAGCCGGAACTCCGCCTCGTAAGTGGTGCGCTCACCACGCGCGACGCTCTCGTTCGCTCGGTCGGCTCGCGATATGTCGTCAGGATGAACCAGGCGTTCCCACGCACTGAGATTCGGCTCGATCTCTTCTGGTGTGTAGCCGAGCATCTCGGTCCAGCGGGGCGAGTACACCACCGCGTTGGTCTCCAGATTCCAGTCCCAGACCCCTTCGAGCGCGCCTGCGACGGCGAGCGTGAGCCGTTCCTCGCTCTCACGCAAGCGTCGCTCGGCTCGCTTCTGCTCAGTCACGTCGCGGAGGGCGAATTGAATCGTGCCGTCGTCGGCATCCGCCTGACGTGCGATCGCGACGCTCACGTCCCTGAGGGTGGAATCCAGACGGCGCAGCGACAGCTCCGTCACCGATGCTTCGCCGGCGTGCAGGCGGCCCAAGGCATGCCTTAGATTCTGTTGCCCGTCGTCGGTAATCAGGGTGGAAAGCGAACGCCCGACGAGCTCTTCCGCGGTTTGCGCGCCGATGAGGTCGAGAGCTGAAGGATTGGCGAAGGTGACTCGTCCCTTTTCGACGAGGAGAATGCCGTCGGGCGACGCGTCCACCAGGCGTCGGAACGGGTCCATTTTGCTGGAACTGAGTCTAGTGTCCGGCGCCGTCGGGTGGCAATTGGTCCAAAGTCGGACGGATAGGAGGCGAGGGTCTCCCCGACGGAGGTGTACGATCGGTCCACGAGAGACGTTTAATAGGATGTGAGCGCGCATGCAAGCCACGTCCGGGGAACGACCGACCGGTCACAAACGCGTGATCGGCTGATGAAAGCGATTCTGACGTTCTACCTCGGTACCGCGGCGGTCGAATTCAAGCAATACGCGGCTTACATGCAGCGTCGTACCGCCGTTCGCGCCGCGCAGTTGAGCGGCCCGCCGTCGAACTGACGCCCCTCCACAGGGGCGTCTCGTCCGTCACGCTCCAATCGTCATCACAGTCGCGAGCACCATCCGCACCACATCCTGGAGATACCCGAGATCGACCTTTGCGGGCAGGTCCGTTGATTGGTGGTAGAAGGGGTTCTCCCCACCCTCGTATGCGCCGATGCAGGCGAGGCCGTTGGCCTCGAACGGCATGTAGTCGCTATTCCAGATGTCGGTGTGCTCGACGGCGAGCGACGTATAGTCGGCCGCCGCCTGGGCCATGAGGAGGCCGAACGCCTTCGACGCGGCATCGTTCTGCGGGTTGCGGTTGCCTTGATCGAACTCGACCACCACGCGATTGGCTGGCGTGCCGTTGGGGAAGCCCACCATATCCATGTTGATGACGAGCTCGATTGGCCACTGCTCCGCGCGTGCCACGTCAGCACAGTGCGCCGAGCCGAACAGCCCTTGCTCCTCACCTCCGAAGGCGGCGAACAAGACGTCGCGCTTGAGGGCCACGCCGCGCAGCAGCCCGGCCAGCTCGAGCAGCGCGGCAATTCCGGACGCGTTGTCGTCGGCACCGGGTGCCGACGACGATGGTTGTTCTGAAATCGAATCGTAATGCGCGCACAGCAGGAGTAGCGGTCGCGTGAACGTGGCCGGGCCGCAGAGCACATTGCGTTGAGGCGCGGCTCCGGGCATGGAAAAGTCTTGAAACCGCACCTCGTTCGGACCTGAGTACCCAAGCGCCACGAATCGATCGTGGACGTGCTGGCTGACGGCGGCGATGGTTGGCGCATGCGACCAGCGGGTCGGGAATCCGCTCAACTGACTCACCGCCGTTTTCAACCGATTCGCATCGACCTCGGCGACTCTGGCCGCAATCACTGGATCCGTTGCCCGATTCCGGACGGCCACGCTCGTCGACCGACCGACAGCCTCACTGGACTTCTTGCAGCACGGCGAGAAACGGAGCAGGCGGGTGATAGGCGCGACGAGCCCCGGCAGGTCCTGAACTTCTGCGGAGGTCTGTCCAGGACCCTTGAGGTGAAGCGCGTTCATTCCGAGCTGACGCGCGGCAAGCACGTGCTGGCGGTTCTCCGTGATGAAGATGCCATCGTGAAAGTGCGAATGTGGATCGAACTTGTCGAGCGCCGCCCGAAAAATCAGGGGATCGGGTTTGAACACGCCGACCTGGGTCGAGAGCGTCACCGCTTTGTCGAACGGCAGGAAGAACTGATCGATTCCGAGCTGTTCGATGATGTGCCTGTAACTCGCCTCGATCCTGGGGATGTCGGCGGGGGTTGCCGCTTCGTCGAAGTCGGAAATCAGTCCCAGTTTCGGCGTCTCCCCCTGATCGTCGCGAAGCGCCCGGACGTCGCCGAGCATCTGAAGCGCGCCCGGGCGCAGAACGTCGTTGGTTTCCAGCGTGTCGCCGAGATCGAAGAACACGTAGCGCATGGCGTCCTCTACGTCAGCGTCAATCCGCGATTGGCGAACGCCGCGGCAATGGCGGCCCCGTTGGCACCGCCGTTCAGGATGGCATCCGCGTGGACGAGTCCGCGGCCGATGTTGAGATACGACGACTCGTCGGCGAGCGAGATCAGCATCTCCATGTAGATGTGAGCGATGCGATCCGCTGCCGCAATGCGGGTGTCCGGATTGTTGGAACTGCCGCCGAGAGAGAGAAACAGATCCCAGAGCGTCGCTGCCAGAACGCTGCCCTTGACGTGAATGGGCAGCCCGTTGAAGGTCGCATCGCTGAACTTCCGCGTGGTGTTGAAGAAACGGTCGTTACTGTATCGATCGCCCAGATTGTTGTCCCATGGGAATACGCTTTCCCGCTGGAACTGGTTGGTGTTGAACCGATCCAGCCAGGAACCGGCGAGAAAGTCGCCGAATCCTTCTTCGCTCCCCTTCTTGTTCTGGCTGCTGTCCATGAAGAAATGGAGCGCGTGGCCGAATTCGTGGACGATGACGTGCGCATCCGCCGCATCGGGGACGCCGCCTTCGCCGAACGCGATATACGGGCGACCGTTGAGGTCGGTGGTGAAGTGAGAGTTGTCGTCGCCGCCGACCCCCTGTGCATCGACGGCGATGCGATTGGTGTCGGTTGCGGTGTTGAACGTCTGGACGCCGAACTGTTGCAGATGGGAGATCAGCCGATCGATCCAGAAGTACGCCATCACGCTCAGGAAACGCCGGTCCCCGGTGGGAAATCTGAAGTCCGTGTCGGTTGTCGGCACGTTGAAATCGGGCGCCTCGATGTCGCGGGTTTCGACAAATCGGCCATTCAGGCGGAACGTGCTTCCGTTTGGCGCGTCGAGGTTCTCGATGTCGACCTCGCGCTGCTCGGTTGCCAGCGTGGCTACGGCCGTCGCCGATGACAAGCCGGGATTCCCAGAGGTCGTCACCGGATCGGGCAGGAAGACCAGACCCTTGACCGATGCGTAGCGACGGCGATCCTTGACCTGGATCAGCTCGCCCGTTCGCGCATCGATGAACACTTCCCAGTTACCTCTGGGATCGGTCGTATCCGCCATAACCTGCCAGACAAGGTAGACCTGCCCGGGCTCTCCGCGTCCCAGCGCCTCGGCGCGCTCGACGGTGGTTTGAGCGGCACGCGATTGAATTTCAGGCACAGACGATGCCGTGCAGCGATAGACGTACAGCGTGGGTTGACCAGTCTTCACCTGGCCGAATATCTGCGACAACTGCTGCTGGGCCAGTTCCCCAGCGCGATCGGCTTGAAGGTTCACCGCATCCCGCGACAGATCATCCGCGGGAAGCTCGTAGTCCATTTCGTTGACCGCGGACGCGACGCGACTGGTGGCCTGCTCGACGCCGATGACGACCTTGGCCCCGTAGACCGGAATGCCGTTATGTTGTTGCCGATAGGTGACCGCCGTCGTCGCCGAGCCCCTGCGCTCGCTGACGGGAGCGAGCGCCACACGATCGAGTTTGAAGGCGTCCTTGTTGTCGTCGAGAAACGCCTGGGTAGTGTCCCCGGCACTGCGTGTCCCGCGCGCGACATCGGCCGCTGGCGGAGGCTCGACCAGATCGACGCCAAAGAAGCTGCGGACCGCCCCGTTCGACGTGTCGTAGGTCACCCGGCTGTCATCGGACGCCCTGAGTTTCTCCATGTGACGACTCCTTTTCTCTCAGCAGCGCGATCAACTGATCGCTTCAATGTCGCATCTGCAATTACGCTGTAAAGTCTTCGACCACTCCCGAAAGCGACGTCGACGTCGAGAGTGGCGACTGCGCGCCGCGACCCATTCCGCGTTTTGCGAATCCCTGCCACGCCAACGTCTCATCGTCGGGCCCAAGGTTCTGGATTGCGTCGATGAATGCATCCCGCGCCTGGGTGAAGGTTGGATTCGAAGGTGTCAGCTTGAGGCCGTTGACGAGATACAGCAGCATGCGACGTTCGCCTTCGGCGTGTCCGTGCGTTCGTACGAGATTGACGAACACCTCCCAGAGCGTCGAGCACCAGACCTCGCCCGCGTTGTGCTCTTCGCTGTTCGGCCCGCCGGCGAGAACGTTGCGAGGCGGCCCCGCCGGCAGCGCCGCCCCATCGCCGATGTGACGGAACGTGAGCGGGTTCCTCGACAGGTCAGCGGAATACGGGTAGCGACGGATCGAGTAGTAGTAGTTCTCGTGGAAGGTGGAGGTCACATCGGTCCAGCCGCCCGCCGCGAACACGCCGTGCTCGAAATCGTCGGTGGGCTGCGACGTCATTGTGATCGCGAACAGATCACCCCACCCTTCGCCCATCGCGCGTCCCTGACGGTTCATCAGGCCACTGGCGTTGCCGATCAAACGGTTGGTGATGTAGTGGCCCATCTCATGAAACGTGATGAGCGCCTCATGGTTGCTTGTGCGACTGGGGAGAGGCTGACAGCCCACGAATTCGAACATCTGCATCCGAGGGCTCGCACCATCGGGTGGCGTTGCCATGTTGGCGTTGTCGGTGCCGCTCTTGTCGTTCCCCTCCGCCAGAATTGGATCGCCGTCGAGGCCGCCGCGGCCGAAGTTGTTCGCCTGAGCGTTGCCTGACGCCTCATCGAAACCGGCCTCGTACCATCGGTCGTGCAGCCAGTTCACGTGGAAGAACATACCGACGATGCTGTTCTGAAGGTTCTTGGCCTCGCTCGACGGCTTGGTGTGGTCGTAGCTGTGGTCGAACACCCCCGGGCCGGTGATTCGGCCGGGGACGATCCCCGCCGCCAGGTCCGCGTACGCCTTGCAGTTGTTGCCTTCGGTTGTTTGTGCGCCAGCCGGCAACCAGGGATCTCCCGGCATCAGGCCATCCAGCGTCACGAGTCGCTCGACGACGGTGGGAGCTTGAAAGCCGTTTGGCACGCCGGCAGGATGCGGCGTCCCGGGCGCAGGACCGTCCTCGGGGCGATGGAGCGCATCGCCGGTGTTATGAACTCGGTACGCAAATGCGCGCGCGGTCAGATTCTTGCGAAACAGAATGTCCGGGGTGTCGACCGAATCGAGGACGTATGAGAAGGGCGGATACCCGTGAATCCAGAGCTCGACGTAGTACCCCGAGACGAATTCGTTTTCGCCAAGCGGAAACATGACACGCTTGGTTCGAACGTTTCGATCAAACGCAGGACGCTGTGCGCTGAGCGTTGGTGTAAAGCTGTAGTACTGATCGGGCGGGTGGCCGCCATCAACCGCAAGGAATTCAGCGGCATCGAATTGGTGGTTGGTGAGATCACGCGCCGCCAGAGCGATCGCTTCTTCAATCGGGGTGACCGCACGGCCCGCTGCGTCGCGAGCGACAGGCTGATTGGCTCCGGCGAACAGCTGTCCTGTGACCGACACAACCTCGTTTGCGCCGTTGAGAGCGACGGTCATCTCGGAGTGGAAGACGTCGGTACCATCGACCTGCTGGACCAGCCGAACGGTCGGGATGCCGCGGCTGCTGACCGAGCGAACTTGGACGGTTTCGATATCGGGATCCGTCAGGTTCCAGAGGTCTCCGTGATCCGAGATGAATTGGCGCGCCGCTTCTTCCGGCGCTGCCGACCGGCTTCGTGCGAGGCCTCGAGCCGACGAGCGGGCGGTAACACGCACCGGGAGGCGAGTGGCTTCGTCGTATTCGATCTGGAGATCGCCGACGTCTGCCGACAGCCGCACATCACCCTGGGTGCGACGGGCGGGAGCAAGTCCGCGTCTGCTGCGAAGACCGAAGTCGTAAAGCGCGCTGAAGTCACTCGGAACCTTGGGGTCGTCCGCCATACCTACCTCCAGAAAGTTGCTCGCTCACTTCGCTACGCTCGCTCTTCGCTGCTCGCTCCGCTCCGTTCGCTCTCTTAGACGAGCATCCGCTCGAGATTCATCGCCCGAGATACGAACTGTTCTGCCGAAAAATCGACAGGTACCGATGTCGCGCTTTGGCCCGTGATCCAGTAAACGTCTGAGGCCGCCAAACCGAACAGAAGCGGAGCAGCTCACGAAATTCCGTGGGAGCTCCTCAAATCCCGGCCGCGGTGTACGCCGACCGATCGGCGTTCGTCAACGGCAGGATCGTTCCACATCTTGACCAGTGAGGGAGACGCGCGTAGCTTCGCCGTCGCCCACATTATTGGTCGGGCACCAGACGCATCGGTCTGGATTGACGCCGCTGGTGTCTCGCGACACCATGCGCGCCTGATCAGTCACGTACGCGAGCGAGCTGCCGTAAGCCGACCACGCGGGCTCTGATTCGCTTCGCGACGTGACGATGAGCAGCCGTGGCGAACGAGCGCGCGAGTGAGCCCACGCGAGCGGAGCGGGGCGTTCGGGGCCCCGCGAGCGAGCGTGTAAGGGAGTCCGAGGGGCGAAGCCCCTCGGAGTGATAATCAGGGCTGCAGGTTCAGCGCCACACTACCATCGATTTCAAGCGCGAACCGTCCGCGGCTGCGCGGCGCCAGCCGCACGGACGGGCACTTCTGATCCAGCCGTCGCCGGAGGAGCAGCAGCCGGCTCTCCAGGTTGTCTTTCCACTCGGGCAGATTCAAGGACTTGTCGAGCCGCAGTTCCCGGTTCGTGAACTCCTCGCGTCCGGTCGCATCGCGCGTGGACAGAAGACGCCACAGAATCTTCGCCGGCAATCCGCGGATCAGGTACTCGCCATCGACGAGGATGCACTCGTCCCCGGCGTAGTAGACGACGTTGTGCTGCGTCCTGGTGCACGCACGCAACGCGGCTGGTGAAGCTGCGTCAACTCGCGCCGGTTCCGGCTCTGCTGCGGACTCCGCCGTGCGCTCCTGCCACTGCATGTTCTGTATCGCGATCGCCAGATACCCGCCGAGGAGCTCGATCGATGCCTTGTCTTCTTCATGGAAGCGATATGGCACCTCGCTCTCCAGGCACAGCACTCCCACGAGCTCGCCGCGGACGAGCAGCGGCACCCCGAGCTGGCTCTCAGGATTCGGAATGCCCGGTACCGGAATCTGACGCGTGAGCCGCGTCAGCTGTGGCTCGCTCTCGGCCTTGTGCATCGCCAGCGCATACAGCATTCCGCGCAGCAGCCCCGAGATTCGGATTGGCTCGCGCGCTTCAGCCACCATCCCGCCGATGCCCTCACCATGGCGCACTTCCGCCCCGACGCTTCCGACCGCGTACCCGCGCGTCGCCATCGTCACCAGCACGCCTTCCTGATCGGTGGGCACGAGGATGTACGAGTTCCTGAAACCGAAGCTCTCTTCCAGCCCCTCGAGAATTGAGTCGACGAGCGTTTCGAGGCAGTGGGCTTGCTGGATACGCGCGGACAGATCCTGCAGCGCTTTGACGGTGAAGACCGGATCGAGCTTGCTTTCGGTGACCCGAGCGCAGTCGCACGCGTTCGCCTCCGGCAACGCCTCGACGCTTGCGACCCGGTAGATGTCTGCCGCGCGAAGCTTGAAGATTCCCTTGAGACCGCAATACGACGCAATCGCTTCGATGCGAAGCGCCATCCGGTCGAACACCGGCCCGGCGGTCTCCGATCGCACGTACTTCAGTCGAAGGCTCCAACCCTGTCCGGTGTCAGGGTCGAGGACGAAGACCAGCGCGTGCGGATTCTCGGCGATGTTCCGCCGGCTCTTGTTGAAGAACTGAAACGAAAGCGCCACGTGCTCGCTGTCGACGTACTCCACGTGGCTCAGGTACGCCGCGTTGGGAATGCCATCGGACGAGCACGTGAACAGCTGCGACGGCAGCAGTCCCTGAAAGCAGGTCGCGAGCGATTCCAGGGTCACGGTCATGCGATCTGCGCTCCAGCCTGAGGTCCCGGGGTTTGCTCGAAGATCGTGGTCACCTTCAATCGGACGGCGACGGCAGGCCACGTCGTCCAGTTCACGGAAGACACACGAGGGATGCCGATCTTTTCAAGCTGGTTGAGAAAGCCATCCCACTGCCTCTCCAGCATCGGCTGCTCGTCGTCGGTTGCCGGACGTATGTCGACCATCACGCCCTTGACCTGACATGACCGCTCGTCCTCCGGGCGGCCGAACACGACGGCTGCCTGGCCGTTGGACTCCAAATCGACCTGCAGCCGAGACGCCGCAACTTCGGATACGTAGACGACGAGTTGAGTTCCGCCCGATTCGACCTTCGCGGCGATCGCGCGGGCGCCGTTCGGATGCAGGCGCTCGTTCCGCGTTCCGATGTGAATTCCCACGCCCTGTTCGAAGAAAGCGGCCAGTTCGGGACCGATCATGCCGTCAGTATATCTGCCGTTAAGAAACTTTTAAGGTTCTGAAAAGGATCGTAAGGGTGCGTGTAAGGAAGGTTTAGCGTCCTGTGCTTGTGCGACCCGATAGAGTTCCGGTTGCCGATTTCAAACGAACCGTAGAGGAGAACACGCACATGCGACGTCAATGGACAACCTGGGTTTTGGCATTTGGTCTTGCCGCGGTACCTATATCGCTGACATGGCACGGCGGCCGCGCGCTTGCGGCGCCGGCCGCCCCGGCTGGGAAGGCCGCGGACCCCGTCCGCCGCGAGCGCGGCGCCTATCTCGTCCGAATCATGGGGTGCAACCACTGTCATACGCCGTGGAAGTTAGGTCCTCATGGACCCGAACCGGACATGAGCCGCGCGCTGACCGGGCATCCCGGGGACATGCCGATTCCATCTGCCCCAGCATCTGCTGGTGGACCGTGGTCATGGAACGCTGCGGTGACCAACACGGCGTTTGCCGGCCCCTGGGGCGTCAGCTTTGCCGCCAACCTCACGCCTGATCCCGAGACGGGTTTGGGCAAGTGGACGGAGGAGATGTTCATTGCGACGATGAAAACGGGTCGTCACCAGGGTAAGGGGCGTCAGGTCCTCCCGCCGATGCCGGTCGAGAACGTGGCGGCGTTGACCGATCAGGACATCCGGGACCTCTTCATCTATCTGCAGTCGCTCGCGCCCGTGCACAACCGCGTGCAGGCGCCGATCGATCCTCCGGAGGGACAGCGGTGAGAGCCCGAAACGCGGTCGCCGCACTGGCGGCTGGCCTGGTTGCCGGCGCGGTGTCGCAGCACGTGTCGAGAGCTGCGGCCCGCGCGCTCGACGTCGATGTGCTCCCGCAGCATCTGGTGGAAACGGGACTCTACGCTGACGATCGAACGGCGATGGCGTCTGGCGTCCGGCCGTTCCTCCCGCAGTATCCGTTATGGTCTGACGGGATGACGAAGCGGCGATGGATTTCGCTGCCGCCGGGTGCAACCATCGACACCACGTCGGAATTCGCGTGGGATTTTCCCGTGGGTACGAAGTTCTGGAAAGAGTTCAGCCTCAACGGGCGAAAAGTAGAAACGCGGCTGCTGTGGAAGTCGTCACCGGCGAAGTGGCAGATGGCATCGTACGCCTGGAACGATGAAGGAACCGACGCCACGCTCGCGCCGGCTGACGGGATTCCCGGATTCATCGAGATCGCACCCGGGCGCAGGCACAGCATCCCCTCGAGAAGTGATTGCACGGCGTGCCATGGAGCGACGCGGTCAGGCCCAATCGGCTTCAATGCTCTCCAGCTTTCCGCCGATCGCGATCCCAATGCCATTCACGGTGAGCCGCTCGGCCCGGGAATGCTCACGCTCGCCACTCTCGTCAACGAGAAGGCTCTCGCGCCAGCGCCCACTCATTTGATCGCGAACCCGCCGCGAATTCGAACCGGAAACCCCGCGACGCGATCCGCTCTTGGATATCTCGTCGGCAACTGCCTGATGTGTCACAACGGCGGCGCCGACGGGACGCCGCTTGGACCATCGCTGACGATTCGCGAACTGCTGGACGACGGCGATTCGGCCGCCTGCACGTTGATCGGCCGACCGTCGGCATGGCAGGTCCCAGGCGTCGCGGACGGCCACAGCGTCGTCGTGCACGCCGGGGCGCCAGATCTCAGCGCGCTCTTCGTGCGCATGCGTTCGCGGTCGCCGTCGTCGCAGATGCCGCCGCTTGGCACGGTGATTCGCGATCAGCAGGCGCTCGACGCGATTGCGCAGTGGATTTCGGGTCTGGAGGAAAAGACAAACGCCGCCCACGTCTCTCGTCAGACAGGGCGGCGTTGATTCTCGTAGCGCGGAGCTTTAGCTCCACGTTACTGACGCGGCACTAAAGTGCCGCGCCACGGGTGTCGGATTTCAAGCCGGAAGCCACGAGATCTAATACGCGAACGTTCCGAAGAACGACGAGCGCTTGTTTGGATCGCTCCACTTGGTGCCGAGCGCCGCGCCGTTGAAGACGTTCTCGGAAGTCGTCCCCATCATCGCATCCGAGACGTCGGCGAAGGGATGGAACCACTGCCGCGAACCGCAGCTCGGGTCGTGATTCATTTCCTTTTCCACCGTCAACCGGAGGGACTTTGCCGAAACCTTGATTGCTGCCGGCTCATCGGCGAACTGGATCGTCGTTGGCGTCAGCTCGACGACCGTTGAAACCATCCCGTTCGAGTGCTGCTTGGCCATGGAGATCAGCGCCGCGCGCTGGGCCGGGTTGGCGCGCTCGTCGACGAAGATGGCCGCACGGGTCGGAGTCGCCGCTCCACCGATCTCACGAATGCCGAGATTCTGGTCGCCGGCGATTGCGGCGACGACCGCGAGGCCGTTCAATGGCACGCCGTCGAAGCTTCCGCGATCCACCTTCCACACGAGCAGCGCCTCGCGTCCGGCTGTCCCGGCTTCGCCGTTCATGATGCACCCGCCCGTGAACACCTCGGCCGTTCTCGCTTCGACGTAGGAGCCGCTGATTGACGTGCCCGAGGCGCCGCTGGCCCCGAGAGGAGCCGCGACGAGGGCCGCCAGCACCGTCGTCAATACCGCGTGTCTCATGGTCATTTCCTTTCTATTTCTCACTGCTCGCGGGGCCCCACCCCCGCACGGCCACCCCAACGCGGCAGCCGCGTTGGGGACCCCGGCTTTTGCGCTCGGCGACTTCGCGCCTCGCGGACGTCTCAAAGCTTGCAACAGCCGCGCTCGCCGCAGCAGACGTCCGGGCGAACCGGTTGCCCATCCGGGCCGAAGCCGCTATGGGTGTCCACGCACCAGTAGGCTGACGTCTCATATGGATCATAAAACTTCGACTCGTCCGGGTCCACCAGGGCCGCGATATACATGCTTTTCGTGCGGATTCTGTGGCAATGGACCCCGACGGTAATCTTGGGCGATCTCAATGCTTCCATGGCTGCTCCGCGCTACAGGGTGTTCCTGGTTCCCGGGACGTTGATGCCCGCGGCGTTCAGGATTGCCCGCTTGACCGCCGTTTTCGCGACCTGAATCTTGTAACCGTTCTGACTCATCGGCTTGGCATCGCGGAGCGCCGCGTCGGCTGCGGCGGCGGCGGTCTGCTCGTTAATGGCCTTGCCGGTGAGCGCTGCCTCGGCGGCTTGCGATCGCCACGGGACCGGTGCAACCGCACCCATGACGACCCTCGCGCCTCCGACCGTGTTGCCGTTCATCGTCAGCAGAACCGTCGCGAAGGCTATCGGCCAGTCGTGCGATTCCTTGTAGCGGACCTCGTAATGACCACTCTTGACCGCGCCCGGCGCTGGCAGGATCACGTGCGTCAAGAGTTCGTCCGGCGCGAGCACGTTTTCCCGCTGCACGTTCTGCAGCGTCGGCATCGTGAAGTATTCCGCCGCCGGAACCATCCGTTCACCCTTCGGTCCGAACAGACGGAATGTTGCGCCGTACGCCACCGACGGCACCGCCAGGCTCGACGGATGGACGATGAAACTCGGCCCGTTACCGAAGATCGCGTGGAACTGGTTTTCGCCCGACGGAGAGAAGCACTGACTGCCTCCCTTTTTGAAGCAGACGAATTCTTCGTTCCGGAAATACCAGCACCGGGGACGCTGGTTGAGATTCCCGCCGACGGTTCCCTGGTTTCGGATCTGCGGCGTGCCGACTTCTCCGGCCGCCATGATCATTGCGGGATAGAGCTTCGCAACCTGCGCGTTCGCCGCCAGGTCGACGATTCTCATCGCGGCACCGATCTTGAGGCCGCCGCCCGGCATCGGCGTGACGGTTGACTCCAGCGCGCCTTTCACGTTGACGATGCGGTCCGGCTGGGTGACGTAGTCCTTCATCCGCGCGAGCAGATCCTGGCCGCCGCCGAGCGGCATGGCCTTCTCGTGCTCAGGGCTCAGCGCGCGGACCGCATCCCTTTCGTTCGCGGGATTGACGTACGAGAACGCTTTCACTGCAGTCCTCCCTCTACGCTCGTTGCTGCGCCAATGTCTGAAGAATCTTTGCCGGTGTGAGCGGCAGGCTGCGCACGGTGACGCCGATTGCGTTTCGGACCGCGAGCGCAATCGCCGCCGCAGTTGGAACCGTCGGCGGTTCGCCGATACCAACCACGCCGCGTTCGGGCTGATCCATCAGCCTGACGTCGATCTTCGGAATATCCGACATTCCGGCCAGCAGGTACCACTCCATGTTCGGGTTGACCATCTGGCCGGTGTTGCGATCAAGGATCCGATCCTCGAACAACGCGAAGTTCAGCGAGCCGACGATGCCGCCGTAGACCTGGCTTTCAGCGGTGAGCCTGCTGACGACAAGGCCGCAATCCTGAAGTGCGAGCACTCGAACGACCTTGACGATGCCGGTTTCGATGTCGACCTTCACCTCGGCAAACTGGACGCCCGAGGTCGTCACCGACGACAGGCCCGGCTGCCAGGCACCATCGGCTGCGATTGGCTGCGCACCGATCTGTTTGCACGCCTCGGCCCATGACATCCCTTTTGACGGGTTGTCCTTGACCTGAATTCGCCCGTTGGTCGCGACCAGCGATGCCGCGTCGGCACCGAGCGCCGGCGCCACTTTTTCCTTCAGCGCGTCGAGCGCATTGACGCTGGCGATTCGTATCGCCGGACTGATGCCGGCCGCCGTCGTGCTGCCGCCCGATCCGCCGCTGGGTGGATACACGGTGTCGCCGATTTCCGGCTTGATGTTGCTGACGGGAATACCGAACGTGTCGGCGGCAACGACGGCGACCAGCGTGCGGGTGCCGGTGCCGAGATCCTGCGTGCCGCAGCGAACCACGACGGTGCCGTCGGACGCGATTTCAACGTGCGCCCGTCCCTGGCTGCCACCGCCGCCCCAGGTGTTGATCGCGACGCCCATGCCCGTTTTGATCGGCCCGGCCGTGGTATCGCCGGTCGGATGCCGCTTGTCCCACCCGAACTCCTTGGCGCCCTGACGCAGGTATTGCCCCCACATCGCGTTGGGTGCCTCTGGCGGCAAGTTTTTGATCCGGAACTCGACCGGATCCATTTTCGCCAGATCCGCCAGTTCTTCCATCAGCACTTCGGTGATGAAAGACCCCTGTGGATGCCCCGGTGCGCGCATCGGGCGCTGCAGGCCGGTGTTGATGAACACGTCCTTGTGCGCGCGACGGCGATTCGGGAACTGATAGATGTAGGGGAGCGGGAATCCCGCGGCGGCGCCGGCGCCGCCAGTGCCCCACGACTCGGCATCAAACGCTGTCAGCGTGCCATCAGCAGCGACGCCAGCTTTGATCCGCGCGGCTGCTGATGGACGGTTCCCCGTGGCGAGATGCTCTTCCTTGCGATCGAGCATCAACTTGACTGGCGCCTTTGCCGCCTTCGCCAGGTACGCGCAGATCATCGCCTGCGGATCCTGCGCGCCGAGCTTGCTGCCAAAACCGCCGCCCATGTACTGCGTGATGACGCGGACGTTCGAGGCGGGAATCTTGAGACCTTGAGCGAAGCCGTCTTTGGTGGCGTTGACGCCCTGTGTTGAAACCCACGCCGTCAGGTTGTCGCCGTCCCACTCGCACACGGCACCGTGCGACTCGAGACAGACGTGGGTAATGACGTGTGTCGCATACGTCTGTTCGAGCGTAAAGGCGGCCTGCTTGAAGCCCGCTGCAATATCGCCGGTTTCCTGAGTCTGCCCTTGCCTGACGTTGCTCCGCGGTGTCCCTGGAGTGGTATCGGCGGCCGGACCGCTTGCAGCGAAGACCGGCGGTGCGTTGCCGGCGAGCGCCTGATCGACCTGAATCACTGCGGGCAGGACCTCGTATTCGACCTTGACCAGACGCGCCGCATCGATTGCGTGCTCCTCGGTGTCGGCCGCGACCCCCGCGATCTCGTCTCCCTGGAACATCACTTGGCTGCGCCCGGTCTCCGCAGGGTCCCGCCAGAGATGGGTCGCCTTGACGCCTGGTGCCTTCTGCGCCGCAGACATATCAACCGACACGATTCGCGCGTGCGGATACGGCGACCGGACGATGCGACCGTAGAGCATTCCGGGGCGGTTGATGTCGAACGTGTAGCGTGCCTTACCGGTGACTTTGTCGGGGCCGTCGAGGCGCTTGACGTGAGTGCCGATCGACGAATGCGGCGGCGCCCAGTGATATTTCGGATCGGCCGGCGGAGCCTGAGGGCCACCGCGCCCGCCGCCCTGTGCCTGTGGGGCCGGAGCCTGCCCGCCGCGTCCCCCGCCTTGAGGCTGCTGCGGAGCAGCAGGCTGTCCGCCAGCCGGTGCCTGGGGATCCCTGATGTCAGCCACGGGTCACCCCCTTCACGCTGGAGACGGCCTCGAAGATTCGCGAGAAGGTGCCGCAGCGGCAGATGTTGCCGTCGAGCCCCTTGCGAATCTGCTCGGGTGTCGGCGAGGGATTCTTTTCGAGGAGCGCGACGCTCGCCATGACGAAGCCGGGGGTGCAGAAGCCGCACATCAGCGCGTCCTTGTCGCAGAACGCCTGCTGCACGGGGTGGAGTCCAGCGGCGGTGGCGAGGCCATCGACGTTGCGGACTTCCTTGCCCTGGCACTCGATCGCGAGGGTCGAGCAGGAATACACCGCGCGCCCGTCGACGATCATGGTGCACGCACCGCATGCGCCGCGGTCGCACCCGCGCTTGTTGCCCGTCAGGTCGGCGCGCATGCGCAAGGCGTCGAGCAGCGTGACGCGCGGTTCGATCATCAGATCGACCCGCTTGCCGTTGACGGTCAAGCGGACCGGCACGTCGCCGGGCCCCACGCCGTTCACGGCGGCTTGCGCGTCGGCTTCGGCAGGGGAGGTCGCCGCGGTCACGGCACTGACCACGCCCGCCGTCTTCAGAAAGTCGCGGCGGCTGACGGAGAAACCGCCGGGTTTGTCGTCCTTTTCAGCCATCTGTCGTTCCTCTCGGAGGAAGCGTCTTTGTTGGGACCCTAGTGTAGTACTGGTTGGTGCGGTCTCGCAAACTAAACCGGACGAGCCTGGCGTGGCCGAAAACGGCCCAGTCCTCGACGGATCACCGCGGCCGTCCCAAGAAGTCCGAGTGCCCCAGTTACCCAGGAAATACGCCCCAGCGCGCCGGTCGTTTCGATGTTATAGCCGATTGTCAGGCTGTGCTGGTCGCGGTCGCGTTGCTGAGTCAGAATCTGAATGCGGGCATCGGCGGGCCGCAGCGCATTTGACAGGTAGACGCTCGCTTCCCGGCGATGGCTATTGACCACGCCAAACTCGTGTCTGCCATTCGTCGGCTGCGGCAGATCCGCTGAAGCGCGCAGCCGGATCGTCCCCACGCCCTCGGCCATGTCGCTCACCTCCGGCAGGGCCACGTCATGGAGGGTCAGCGCCAGCGGCCTCCGGTCGAAAGTGACCGCGAGCGAGGTCAGGACCTCGTTCGCATAGGCCAGCCCTTCCGCCTGCGACAGATGGCCGTCGCGGTTGGTGTCGATCCAGCCCGTCACCTGCTTGGCGATGCTGACCCCCGGCGTCAGATCGATCTCGAGAATGATCCGATTGAGATCGATATCCACGCGCGTCGCCTGGAGATACTCGTCCAGCCGATGCGCGCCGACAGGCGCGCTGGCTGTGAGCGAGGCAAGGAGAGCGAGCGTCCACACTCGGATGGTCATTTTCCGGCTTTGTACTTTTAACTTTTTACTTCTTCACCAACCCCGCGCCATAGTCATTCGTCGGGTCTCGGTAAATTGTGTGAATGTGATCGACGTCCCCTTGCTGCGGCGCGTACTCGATGATCACCGTCGGCCCCTGGATTCGGTAGTACGCCACGCCGCCATTGGTCGTCGTCCCGCTCCACGCGAAATAGGTTTTGCCGAGGTTCTGCTTGATCTCGGCCATCTTTGCCGTCGCCGCCTCGTCGTTCAGGATGCCGACCCACTCGTGAACGATGTCGAGGAGCATCTCCTGTTGTTTCGGATTCATCCCCGAAACGAGCATGCCTTCCGGCTGAATCACCTTGCCGTCGTTCCCGGGGCCGAGCACGAGATCTTTCACCTCGTAGCTCAGGATGGCCTGCTTCTGCTGCGCCGGATCGAGCGCGTTGATGAGCGCAAAGCCCTTGTCGTTTTCGTTGCCGAGCGGACGTATCGTTTGCCCGTTCAGAACGTATCGAGCCGGCTGCGCCGCGGGCAGGCTTGGCGTCATCACGTTGTTCGGCCCGACGATGGTGACGTTGATCGCGAGATGGTGGCCACCGAACTGGAGGATCCACGGAGCGGTCGCAGACGGCGTTCCCACGAACCCGATGTAATACTCCTCGAGTCCGAACTGAATGCCGCCGCGGCCGCCCGGCGCGCCTTGCCGCCCGCCCGTCCGTCCGCCGCCCTTGTTCTTCAACACCTCGTCGCCGTTCATGATGTCGGTGACCTTCTGGTACCCCGGACGGCTCAACGCCGCAGCCAGCACAGCGAGCGCCGCCTGGCGCTGCGCTGACGTCAGGTCGCCGAGGCGCAGGCTGTTGCGCTGATAGATGCCGCTCGGCAGGTTTGACCAGTTGGTGCGCTGGTTGCTCATGAACTCGAACGACACCTTCGCGCGTTCCGCATCGTTGAGGGTCTTCAGGAATGCGTTGGCGGCGGCGACCACGTTGTTGGTCACACCGCTTTGCGCCGCAGACCTGGCAGGTGGTGACGTGGCACGTTGCGCAAAGCCGGAGACGAGCAGCACGGCCAGGGGAACGATGAACGAAGCACGCGGCATTTTCATGCCCGATAAGGTAGATCCCGGTTGATCGGAATGGAAATGAAAAATGCGTGTCACCGACATGGCCCTCGAGTGGCTGAAGCGCGCCCGCTATTGCCAGCGAAACACGCGGGACGACACCGCGGTGCAGACGAGAAAGATGAGTCCAAGCGCGGCCACGTCGCCGGTGTGAGCGATCCAGCCATCGCCGCGCCAGATTCCCCGCAGCAGCGACACCGTATACGTCAGCGGAAGGACCCGCGCCACGACCTGCACCGCCGGCGGCAGCGCGTTGATTGGGAAGAACAATCCGGACAGGCCCACCATCGGGTAGAGAATCAACGTGCCGATCGGCTGCGCGAAGCGCGCCGTCGGAACGACGCTCGCAACGATGAACCCCAGCGAGACGATGCAGAACGTGCAGTAGAGCAAGGCCGCACCGAAAGACAGAAACGGCGCGTTGATCCCGGCAGGAAAGTATCGCTTGCCCGCCAGGATCATACCGACGAGCGTCAGCGCGGTGAACAGCAGTTTCACGAGCACGTGGGCGGTGAGGATCGTCACCGATCGCAGCGGCGTCGCGCGAAGCCGCTTGAGGATGCCTCCTTCGCGATAGATGGCGACAATCGTAATCAGCGACAGTACCGCGCTCAGCGCAATCAGGATGGCGGCAAGAATCGGCAGATCAACCGTCATCAGATCCGGCGCGTTCGCGGGCAGCTGTGCCGCACGCGGTTTGAACATTCGTCCCAGGACAATGAACACGAGCACCGGAATCCCGACGGTGCCAATCACGCCAAGCGGCTCGCGGACGAAGATCTTGATCTCGAGCCAGGTGAGCGTCAGCAGTCCTCGCAGCATGGTCAGCCTCAATTCCGGATCGAGTGCCCGGTGACCTTGAGGAAGACATCCTCGAGCGTCGACCGTTCCGTGCTGAAGTCGGTCACCGGGATTCGATGCTCCGCGATGCATTCGATGACACGGCTCACGAAATCCTCGCCGCGTCCCTTGATCGTGAACCGCCCGTCCTGAGCGACGACCGAATCCACGTGCGGAATCATCCGGAATCGCTCGTCGACCGACTCGTCTCCTGTCGCGACGACGACCGTTCGCTCGGGCGCGTGACGACTTATCAACTCGCCCGGGGTGCCGATGTCGACGATGCGTCCGTGATCGATGATTGCGACCCGGTCGCACAATCGCTCCGCCTCTTCCATCAGGTGGGTGGTCAGAAAAACGGTCTTCCCGCGGGTCCGAATACCGCGCACCAGCTCCCAGATTGCTCGCCGGGCCTGCGGGTCCAATCCAGTCGTCAACTCATCGAGAAACACGAGCTCCGGATCGTTGATGAGTGCGAGGGCGATGAAGAGGCGCTGCTTCTGCCCGCCGGACAGCGTCATGAACCAGGCGTCGCGCTTTTCCCTCAATCCGAGCTGCTCGAGCAGTTTGTCGCCGTCCACGGGATGCTTATATAAGGTGGCCCACAGGCCGACCGCCTCGCGGACTTTGATTCGCTTCTGGAGCTGTGCCTCCTGGAGCTGCACACCGATTCGATCCTGGAGCGCGTAGACCTCCGTTCGCGGGTTGAGCCCGAGTACGGTGATCTCTCCACGATCTGGCGCCCGCAGCCCCTCCACGCACTCCATCGTCGTGGTCTTGCCGGCGCCGTTCGGGCCGATCAGACCGAAGATTTCTCCCTGGTGCACGTCGAACGAGACATCATCGACGGCAACGGCGCGTCCATAGGTCTTGCGGATTTGCGAGACTTGCACGACGGGAGCGCTAGGCATGCGCTATGGAGCTTACCGCGATGGGTGTCAGGCAGTGAATCGTGAACGGCCACGGATCCCGGATCCCGAACCACGGCTCCCGCTCCGCTTTAGCGATCGCCAGGATATCCCGGCCGCTTGAGCCACACCGGCATGGGTGCCGAGGCCGGCTTCTGCGTGTAGCGATAGGCTTCGATCGCCCAACCGGTTGCGCCGCGACCCATGACGAGCGTCATGAACCCTTCGAATGTCGGCAGCGGCTTGCCGCTGGCATCGAGCACGCCGCGCAGCTCCCACTTGCCGTCGACGACGGCGGTGTCGGCCGTGATGCACCGCACATTGCCGAACGTCAGCGGGTGCTTCGATGCGCGGTACTCCTGCCGCATGAAGAGCGCCGCGCGATTCGCGCGGATCGTCTCGCGTCCGCGTTCCGTCAAGCCCTCGGGATGGACCATGTCACCGTCGATCGACCAGAGCAGCGAGAGGTTCGTCGCATCTCCGTTGTTCCAGTGAAAGGTGAACGCGTCGGCAAAGCCGCGAATCGCACGCTCGTCGCCCGCGGTGCAGGAGCGCGGTCCCGCCTGCGGACGTGGTGGTGTCGGCGGCGGTGGCGCCGCTGCCGGCGGAGCCGTCATGACGGGCCCCGGGGTCGGCGGGGCCGAATGCCGGAGCACCTCGATGTCCTGGAGAATGGCTCCGACGAGGCCTTCGACAACGGTGCGTCCTTTTTCACGCGTCGCCAGGGTTGGATCGCCCCACACTCCGCTTTCGGAATAGGTTCCAGGCGATCCTCGGCGTCGTGTCAGCTGCAACGGACCCGACGACGCGGCGTACTCCCTCACGGCACGCCGCATGTCGACGGATGCGGGATCGATGTAGAGCATCATCGATGTCTCGATTTCGTCGGCGTGCGTGCCTCCCTCCTCCTGCCGGATCGACGTTGACACGCGATCGAGGTGACCGGCGAGATCGGTATACGAAAGCAGGATGCCCTGCGATGCGAGCAGCCGCGCCGCAGGCTCCAGCGCCCTCGTCGTCGACACGCCGGTGTTGAGCACGTAGAACCGCCGCGGTCCAAAGCGGGCGAGGCTGATGACGGTCTCGACGGACAGCGTCCGCGCGGTGTCGAGCGTCAGCGAAGTCGAGCCTGGGTATTCGACGAATGCCGGGTAGAAGTGATAGGCGAGCGGTGGCGCAACCACGACGTCTGAGGCGTCAAGCACGCGCGAGGTCAGATAGTCGCGGATGGCGGCGTCGTTGCCGAGTTTGAGGTGCGGCCCGTGTTCCTTCGAGCCGGCGCCCAGCGGAATGACCACGACGGTCTCTGGGCGGAGCACGGTTTCGGCCTGCTGCCAGGTGATGTCCGACAGCCGGATGCCTCGCGGCCGCTGCTGCGCCTGGGTGATGGCGCGCGGCATAATCACACTGAGCGCGACTGTCGACACGAGCAGCAGCACACGCATAGGCTTCTCTCCGGCGCGCAGCAGCTTGGGCCGCGCGTAAATCGGACGCGACTGTACACTGAATTCATGTCTGACTGGGACGCTGCGAAGTACCACCGAATCTCCGATCCCCAGCTGGCGTGGGGACGCGTCGTCGCCGAGCGACTCACGCTGGTGTCAGGGGAACGAATCCTCGACGTCGGTTGTGGCACCGGACGTTTGACGGAGGAAATCGCGGGAAAGCCGGGAATAACCGTCGTCGGCCTGGATCGGTCAGCGGCGATGCTGCGGCAGGCCAGTACTCGGGGTCTGACCCCAGGTACCCGGGGTGTGACCCCGGTTAGTTACGTCCTCGGGGACGGCGCGAACCTTCCCTTTGCCGACGCGTTTGACGCCATCTTCAGCGCCGCGACATTCCACTGGATTCCCGATCACGATCAGCTGTTTCGAAGTCTTTTCACGGCTCTCAAGGCAGGCGGCCGCGTCGTCGCGCAATGCGGCGGCGAGCGGAACCTCAATCGCCTCTATGGCCGCGCACGCGCGCTGATGCAGTCGGCCGACTACGCGCGGCACTTTTCAGGGTGGCGCGATTTCAATCACTTCGAAAACGTCGCTGATACCGAGGATCGACTGGCGTGCGCCGGCTTTGCCGATATCGACGTTTCGCTGGTGGAATCGCCGGTGACGTTCGATCGCCCTGAACAGTTCGCCGAATTCGTCGCAGCGGTCTGCCTCCGGCATCATCTCGACAGGCTACCGACCGCGGATCGCGACACATTCATGCGGCGCATGAGCGACCAGGCGGTCGAGGACGATCCGCCGCTGACGCTCGACTACTGGCGGCTGAACATCTCGGCGCGTAAGGCGGCTGCATGATCGTCCCGTATGACGCGCGCGCGAGAGATCATGGTGTCCGCCGCGACGCGGAGCTCAAACGTTCGCTCCTGATTTCCCGCGCGCGTCTGATTGTTTTTCTCGCGGCGGCAGCCTGCGTAATCTGGACGTTTGCACACCGCGCCGGGTGGTGGCCCTGGGCGATTCTGGACGCCGCGCTCATCCTCGCGTTTGGTGTGCTCGTCGCCTGGCATGCTCGCGTCGAGCAGCGAGCAGCCTGGCATCAGGCGCTGCAGACGGTCAGCCTCCGTTCCGCCGCGCGGGTCGAACGTCGATGGGACGACCTCCCGCAGGCCGAGGCCCCGCCATCGATCGATCTGGCGCACCATCCGTACGCGATTGACCTCGATCTCTTCGGCCGAGCGTCGCTCTTCCAGTGGCTCGGACCTGGCGCGACAGCTCGAGGAAGCTGGACGCTGGCCAACTGGCTGCTCACCGCCGCCGACCGTGACATCGTCGTCGCACGCCAGGCGGCGGTTGCCGAGCTGGCGCCGATGGACGACTGGCGTGAACAGTTGGGCGCGCATGGGGAACTCGCGCGAGACGTCCGCCAGGCTGAAATCGACAGCTTCCTCTCATGGGCCGAGGGGCCGCCGTGGTCGGTGAGCTTCGCCAACTCCGCCGCACGCGCCCATCACGCGACGATCTTTTTAGGTGTGCCCTACCTGGCCGTTCTTGCGCTGACCGCCGCGATCTGGATCCTGCTGGCGCTGTTCCTCCTCGACGTCACCGACGCTGCATTCTGGTTGATCCCGATGGTCGCGGGAGTCGTGCTGTCGTTTGCCTACGCGAGCCGAATCTACGGTGCCTTCAATCGAGCCGGCGCCGGCCAGCACGCGCTCTCACGGTACGCGGCGCTCTTCGAGCACGCGACCGTTGGTACCCTCGAATCGCCGTTGCTGAAAGATCTGCAGAGTCGCCTCTCCGCGGAGGGAAAGTCGGCGTCCGCGTGTATGCGTGGCTTGAACCGGATCCTCGGGTTCGCCGAGCTTCGCAGCAGCGCCGGCATCTTTCACTTCCTTTTTCAGGCCCTGACGCTCTGGGATTTTCATGTGCTGTTCGCACTCGAACGCTGGCGTCAGGCTGCCGGCATGCACGTGCGTGACTGGCTCGAGGCGGTCGGCGAGATGGACGCGTTATCGTCGCTCGCGGCCGCACGCCGCGACAATCCTGGGTGGGCCGTGCCGCAACTCGACGACGAACGGCTCCTCGCCGCTGACGCGCTGGGTCATCCTCTGATTGGCGACGACCGGCGAATCACCAATGACGTGACCGTCGGTCCATCCGGAACGATCCTGCTCGTGACCGGCTCCAACATGTCTGGCAAGAGCACCCTCCTTCGCGCGATCGGACTCAACGCCGTTCTCAGTCTGGCAGGCGGCTGCGTGTGCGCTGCGCGATTCCGGCTTCCGCCGTGCGACATCCAGACCAGCATCCGCGTCCAGGATTCCCTCGAATTGGGGCTGTCGTACTTTATGGCGGCGCTGGCGCGGCTCAAGGGCGTCGTGGACGCCGCGGAGCATCCCGGACGCGCGGATCGAGCGCTGTTGTATCTACTCGACGAGATCCTCCAGGGAACGAACAGCGCCGAGCGCGGAATCGCTGTCCGCGCAGTGGCACGCCACCTGCTCGACGCCGGTGCGATTGGGGTGATGACCACGCACGATCTGAATCTTGCCGGGGAAGAACCGCTGAAGTCGTCGGCGGTTCTCGTTCACTTCACTGAGACCGTCGACAGCCAGGGTCACATGCGCTTCGACTACCGTCTTCGTGACGGCCTTGCGACTTCCCGTAATGCGCTTCGACTGATGCAGATAATCGGTATTGAATTGAAGGAGGTGTAATCACACTCGCGTGGCGAACCTCTGCCGTTGCCAGCAAATGGAATAGGTTCCGCTGGCCCTTCGCTTGCAATCTTCCCCCGCGAGGGTGATGTGAGGGAAGTTTATTTCCACGTTGCGCGGCACGCGAAAGCCATCTGGGTGTCAGTTGTTGCACTGATGCTTTTTACACTCGCCGCATGCCACGGTGGTCCGGTCGTGGACCTCGGCACGAAACCGGTTGAGGCCGACGGAACGATCAGCGGCACTGTTCGAGGTCCCGAAGGCACGAGCGCGATTTCCGGCCGCGCCGTCGAGGTCGTGAACGTCGACACGGGTGAGCGGCAGCATGGTTCGACAAGCCTCACCGGCGGGTTTACGTTCAAGGTCAAACCGGGCAAATACCGTGTCGAGTTGAGCCTGCTCGACGGCGAGACCCTCATCAAGCGGCCTGACGTCATCAACGTCAATCGAAGCGATGTCGACGCACATGCAGACTTTGTTCTGGGCGCGTCGCACGCGTCGAGGCCGCGGACGCGGATGCCGCGGTCCGACGACGGCCTTGGCGCGAGCATCGCCTGACCCTCCACGCGCTCCGTTATACTCGGGGCGAATGCGTGCCGTCCCTCTGGTAATCGCTGGATTCCTTATCGCCTGGTCCGGCCTGCCAGTGGCATCGCAGCGGTCCCAACCTGCCAGATACGACATCATCATCACTCACGGAACGGTCATCGACGGATCGGGCGCGCGGCCGATTCGCGCCGACGTCGCGATCAAAGACGGCCGCATTGCTGCCATCGGTGCGTTGACGAGCAGCAGTGCCGCCGAGGTCATCGATGCAACCGGCCTCAGCGTTGCCCCTGGTTTCATTGACGTGCATACCCACGCGGACGACATCGCCGACACGCCGCGTGCAGATAACTTCGTCCGCATGGGCGTGACCTCCGTCGTCGCCGGCAACTGCGGCGGTTCCGCGCTCGATATTGGCGAAGCTCTTTCAAAGATTCGGCAGGCCGGCATCGCCATCAACTACGCGACGCTGATCGGACACAACACCGTGCGACGCGCGGTCATGGGTACGGCGAACCGCGATCCGACGGTTTCAGAACTGGCACGAATGAGGTCGCTCGTGTGGCGGGCCATGGCTGACGGGGCGGTCGGATTCTCCACCGGGCTGCAGTACGTGCCCGGGACCTACGCCAAACCGGCGGAGATCCTCGATCTCGCCCGTGTTGCCGGCAATGCCGGCGGGTTGTACGCGTCGCACATGCGCAACGAGGGGACCCAGCTCGAAGAGGCCGTTCAGGAGACCATTAACGTCGGCGAGATGTCGATGTGCCGGGTGCAGATCTCGCACCTGAAAGTCGACAGTCCGAGCAAGTGGGGAACGAGCGCCCGCGCGCTCGCGTTGATCGACGCCGCACGGGCGCGCGGGATCGACGTCGAGGCGGACCAATACGCCTACACCGCCGCAAGCTCCTCGCTCAGCATTCGATTTCCGGCGTGGTCCCTCGAAGGAGGCCAAGACGCGATCGCGAAGCGGTTCAATGATCCGGAGGCGTGGACGAAGATCAAGAGCGAGATGCGAGATCTGCTGGCCGAGCGCGGGCTGTTCGATCTCTCCTTCGCGGTGGTCGCGTCGTATCGGCCCGATTCGTCTTTGAATGGTCTATCGATGAAGCAAGTGGCCTCTCGACTTCGCGGATCCGATTCGGCCGACGCCCAGTTCGAGGCTGCCCGCGTGATGATGCTTCAAGGCGGAGCCTCCATGGTTTACCACTTCATGTCCGATGACGACGTCGACAGAATCATGCGGCACCCGGAGGTCGGGATTGCCTCCGACAGCAGCGTGCTGACGATGGGTGAAGGCGTACCGCATCCGCGCGGTTACGGCAACAACGCCCGCGTCCTCGGTGAATATGTGCGCCGGCGTCGCGTCATCCCGATCGAGGAAGCCATAAGGAAGATGACGTCGCTGCCGGCGGAGCATTTCAAATTCGAGCGGCGCGGCCTCGTCAAGGTTGGGTATGCCGCGGACGTCACCGTATTCGATGCCAGCACCATTGCCGATGCCGCGACTTTCGAGAAACCTCACGCGTATGCGGAGGGCATTCCCTTCGTCATCGTCAACGGGGTCGTCGTGGTTCGAAAAGGTGAACACACCGGTGCGTCACCCGGGCAGGTCCTCAAGAGTTCCGCGCCGAAATGACGCTTCGGGTTCATTCATCCCCAAAAGCCAGGTAGGCCGCAATCGGCGTGAGTAGCAGCCACGCACCGACGACAAAAAAGACGACGAGTGGGAGCGCTGCGGTCACGTGCGAGATGTTGACAATCGCGAGGTAGTCGCTCGGAAGAAGCTGCGCTGACCAGATCCGCCACTCGCCGACCGATTCAGCCGGGACCGCCCTGAAGAGCGCAATCACCAGCCACAGCGCAACGGATGCGGCAACACCCTGGATGAACGCGACCGGTCGTCCGGCTGCGCGCGCAGCGTCCTCACGCGCCCGCAGCTGTGCCCGCCACCACATGACGCCGGCGGACGGTACCCGCGCGTCGCGCCAGGCGGCGTCCTGTTCGGCGTTCAGCGCCGCCGCGACGTCCGCGAGATCGCTGCAGATGGCGCAGCCGCTGACGTGTTCGCGCAGGTCGTCGTTCCAACGGCCAGCCGTCAGGGCATCGAGCACGTCCTGTTCACGAACGCATTCACACGCCATGGTGATCCGCCTTCCCCGACGTCGTCAGCCTTCGATCGCTTCGCAGCAGTCGCGCGAGTTTCCGTCGCGCCCTGAACAGGAGCAGGCGGACGCTTTCCGCCTTGACCCCCAGTGTTCCAGCGATGTCGCGGTGGTTGGAGCCCTGGGCGTAGGCAAGCCACAGCATCTCGCGCTCGCGTGGTTTGAGCTGTGCCATCGCCCGACCGAGGTCCGTGCGGCGCTCGGTGTCACCGGCGACGTCGACATTCGCGCGAATGTCGTCATCCGGGATCCCGACGAATCGGCACCGGACGCTGCGGCGGTGCCCGTCGCGGACGAGATTGGTGGCAATCCGAAAGAGCGAGTTGCGCCGATGCGCGTCGCTCTCGTACCGGACGCGGGCGCGAAGAAACCGATAGTAGGTTTCCTGCAAAAGATCGTCGGCGAGGTCCGGACTGCCAGTGATGCGGGACAAGTACGCCCACAACGCGCGTGCCGTACGATCGTACAGCGCGCGGAAAGCCTCCTCGTCCATCTCGAACACGGCGTCGGCAGCAGCGGCCTCGGCGCGGAGCTGTTCGATCTCGGAAAGCGTCGTCTCAGGCATGATCGGCCGGCGCAGGATCCAGGAGGCCAAGCTTTCTCGACAGGAAATATGCGGCCACCGCGGACATGATGAACCCGCCGCCGAGCGCCAGGGCGACGACCCCGAGGACCCGGAACAATTCGGCAGGCTCGTCGATGAACGTACTGCTCACATAGAGCAATCCAATGCCGGTCAGCATCAACACGACACCAGCTTGAGCCGACCAGAGGATACGCGAGAACGGCGCGGCCATCGATCGCGGCTCGTCCGGCAGCTGAATCGGCGCCGATTCGAGGAAGCGCCGGCCCGCCGGCGTCTGCATGTAGGCGAGAAGATCTTCATTCGCCGTGAATCGATCCAGCAGCTTGCTGTGCACTTCGTATTGCACTTTTGACAGCTTGTTCCAGCGCCGCGTGTTGATCACCATGCGAACGAACCACACGACCAGGCCCACGACGACGAGGAACGCGGCGAACGCGGCAACGCCCGCGAGCAATCCGTTCATCTCCTGCCGCTGCCGCCACCGCGGATCGTTATAGGACGGGTTCGGCGAATTGACGTTTTCGAGAAAGTACGCCGGATTGTGGACAATTTCCTGGTGCTGGGCAATGAACGCGGCAAGCGCCGGATATGGGGCCAGATACGACGGGTTGTTCATCAATGCCGGATCGAGCTTCAACACGCGCCCGACCGCCGGAGCGTATCTTTCGAGGACTCGTTCGAAGTCCTGCCTGGTCTGCTCGGCACTGACATCCTGCGAACCAACCGGAGCCGACCCGACCTGCCCGCTTCCCGGAGTCACCCGGCGTGCGGAGGAAGCGGGCGCCTCCTGCGCCGCCACGGGATACGCCGACACCAAAAGGGCCATGGTGCAGACGGCCCGAAGAATACGTTGACGGACTGTGTGGGGCATGTGAAATCGACTCCTCACACCCTATTACGCAGCCCGGGCGGATTGGTTAACATTTTCGCGGCTCGCGGCTCGCGGCTCGCGGCTCGCAGGCCGGGATCCGGGACGCGGGAGCCGGGATCCGCGAAAATCGCGAGCGGGAAGCTGGGAGCTGGCAGCTGGAAGCTATCGAGCGCGCTCCATCGCGGCGCGCAATTCGATGCCGATCCGCTTCAACCCCTCGCGGAGAAACGCTTCGTGGCCGCCCAGCCAGATTCGCAAATATCCTTCGAGCCCGACGTGAGAGCCGGGAACGACGAGCGTGTTCTGACGGATGCGGATGTGGTCGGCAAGGTCGACGCTGCCGACGGGGGAGTCATACTTGATGAGCGCGATGGCGCCCGCGTCGGGCGGCTGCCACGTCACGCGCCCGGAGAAGCTGTCGATCCACGCACGGACGATGGGGAGGTTCCGCGTCAGAATCTCTCGAGTCCGTGCGTAGCATTTCTCGCGATTCGCACCTTCGACGGCAACCCTGGCGATCCGATCGGACATTTTGTTCGGTCCAATCGTCAAATAGTCGTGCTGCGTCCAGCAGTCTGCCGTCAGCGTTTCCGGCGCCACGATCCAGCCAATGCGCACGCCGGGGATGCCGTACGCTTTCGATAGGCCGCTGGTCACGATGACGCGATTGCTCATGCCCCAGAAGCTTCGCGTCCGCGGCCGATCGATCTCGGCGCCAAGGTACACTTCGTCTGCCAGCAACCATGTTCCGGTCGTGTCGCAGCGATCGACGATGCGCGCCATCGAAGACTCCGACAGCACCGCGCCGGTCGGGTTGTTGGGGTTGGACAGGTAGAGAAGGCGAGTGCCTGGTGATACAGCAGCCTCGAACTCGTCCCAGTCGGGCTCCCACCCACGGTCCTGCCGCAGATGAAACGCGCGAACCTCGGCCCCCAAACTGCGCGCGACTCCGGGCATCTGCATGTAGTTGGGCAGCTGGATCGCGAAGCGATCGCCCGCACGGAGTTGACTGAGCGCGACGAGGTAATTGGCCTCCGACGTGCCGTTCGTCACTTCGATCTGATCAATCGCCGCTCCGGGATAATGTGCGCGGATCCGCTCGCGCAACTCCACCGTCCCGTTCGACTGGCTGTAGCCAAGGGGCTGATCGAGAAACTCGTCAAGATTGAACCCCATGCCGACGAGCTCGCGCAGGGTGAGCGGGCGCACGCCGCTCTCGCTCATGTCGTACTCGACGAGGTTTTCCCACGTCGATTGCATGCGCTCCATCTCGAACGTTTCTATTGGCATGTGGAGATCCTGGAGGTGGCGAAGTCAGCGACGTTCACAACTGCAGAGAGAACTTCGTTCCCTTCGAAATCTTCGTCACCTCCCGGCAGAGCGAGCGCGCGCCTCCTCCCGGAATTCTTCCAGGCGCTCCAGGTCGATATTCCCGCCGCTGATGATCGCGACGGCTGGGCCTGGCGCGCCGGCTCCGGCCAACGCGGCAGCGACGCTGGCTGCACCGGACGGTTCGACGACGATCTTCGCGGAGGATTCGAGCCACAGGACGGCATCGACGATCTGTTGGTCCTCGACCGTCACGATCGTGTCGATGAACTGTTTGACCAGCGCGAACGTCAGGTCGCCCGGGCGAACCGGAAGCAACCCGTCGGCGATGCTCTCGGTCCGATCGAGGGTCACCGGATGTCCAGCCGCAATCGACGATTTCATCTTGGCGGCGCCCGCTGGTTCCACACCAATCACACTCACATCCGGTCGCGACAGCTTGACGGCCGCGGCGACGCCTGCCGCGAGCCCACCTCCGCCGATCGGCACGAGCACGGTCGCCACGTCCGGACGCTGTTCGAGGATCTCCAGGCCGGCCGTCCCCTGTCCGGCGACAATCCAGGGATGATCGAACGGCGGCACCATCGTCATCCCGCGCTTCTGCGCTTCGGCTTCAGCTCGCACACGCCGCTCCGTCGACGTCGTCCCGGCGAAGATGATCTCGGCCCCGTATCCTTTCACCCCGTCGATCTTCACTTTCGGAGCGGTGGTGGGCATCACGACGACGGCCGGAGCGCCGAGCTCGCGGGCGGCCAGCGCCATGGCCTGGCCGTGATTGCCTGACGAAAACGTCACGACGCCACGCCGTCGTTCCTCGTCGGTCAACTGGGCAACCATGTTGTACGCACCGCGTATCTTGAACGCACCACCCGGCTGCAGGTTTTCGCATTTCAGGACGAGGCCGGTGCCGGCCTGCACGGAAACATCCTGAAGAGGTGTCCGCCGCGCGATTTTCGACACGCGAATTGCCGCGGCACGAATGTCGTCAAGAGTGACAGTAGGGGGCACGTTGGAAGTTAAAAGTTAAAAGTTAGAAGTAAAAAGTTAAAAGTAAAAGTCGAAGAATGGCGACGTCAAGAAGTGATTCTATACCTCAGCGTTACCAATGGCCCACGCGTTGCACACTGGAAAGCCTTACCTGCAGCGGAGGGAAAACATGGCATTGATGAGGCGAACCTGGAAACCGAAGAGATTACGCGACCAAGTGATCGTCATCACGGGCGCGTCGAGCGGTATTGGTCTCGCGACGGCGCGGCTGGCGGCGCGGGGTGGCGCGCGCGTCGTGCTGACGTCGCGGAACGAGCGTGATCTGCGCGTCGCGGTCGAGGAAATCCAGATGCGCGGCGGACGGGCGACACACGTCGTCGCCGACGTCGCTGATCCCGCGGACATGGATCGTGTGGCTGACGCGGCGATTCGCGAATTCGGTTCCGTCGATACATGGGTCAACAACGCCGGCATTTCCATTTATGGACGCCTCATGGACGTACCACTGGACGACAAGCGCCGCCTTTTCGACACGAACTTCTGGGGTGTCGTGCATGGCTGCCGGACGGCGGTGCGGCACTTCGCGGTTCGCGGCGGCACCATCATTAATATCGGCAGCGTCGTGTCGGATCGGGCGGTTCCGCTGCAGGGGATGTATTCGGCTTCGAAGCACGCCGTGCTTGGTTATACAGACGCGCTGCGGATGGAGCTGGAGCACGACAGGCTGCCAGTTCAGGTGACGCTGGTGAAACCCGCGTCGGTCAACACGCCGTTCATCGAGCACGCGCGCAACTACATGCCCGAGGCGCCGACGTTTCCGCCTCCGGTCTACGCGCCGGAGGTTGTGGCCCGCGCCATCCTGCGATGTGCCGAGCATCGCGTCCGCGAAGTCACCATCGGCGGCGGTGGGCGTGTGTTCACGGCGCTGGGACAGCTTGCACCCCGCACGACCGATCGACTCATGGAGCGTACGCTCTATGAGCAGCAGAAGGACAAAACAGGGAAGGTCGAATCACTCGATAGCCTCTATCGTCCTACACGGGATGGACTGGCGAGCGGCCCCTACGACGGCCACGTCAGGCGGTCGAGCCTTTACACCGGGACTGTGATGTCGAACCTGACGCGCGCGTTGCCGTTTATCGCCGCGGGTGCGGCGCTCGCGGCGGGCTCGGCACGATGGAATAGTGAATAGCTTCGGGATCCGTTGTTCGGGATCCGGGATCCGGAAATACAGTGTCGCGGGAATCGTGGTCCGCGAGTTGCAATTCCGCTCGTCGGTCGGACCCCGGATCCCGCAAAACGGATCCCGGCACGACTCTCTACTTGTAAGATGGCGCGATGAGAATCGCGCTGGTCGCTACGGTCGTTGCGACTCTGGCCGTTTCGACGCCTTTTCCTCCGCAGTCATCGGCCCCCTTCGTTCCGATCGGCGTCTGGTACGGCGGCGGGACGACGCGCGCGCCGATGGTCTCGCGAAATCCGGCAGCGGAACGCGAGGCGTGGCGCCGCGATCTTGCCGCGATCAAGTCGCTCGGATTCAACAGCGTCAAGACCTGGATCGATTGGGCGTCCGCCGAGCCCGAGCGCGGCCGCTATCGGTTCGACGCGCTCGAGCAGTTGCTTTCGCTCGCCGACGACGCCGGGCTGCGAGTCATTGTTCAGATCTACACCGACGCGGCACCGGAGTGGCTGGGCCAGCGCTATCCCGATTCGAGCTTTGTCAGCGATCAGGGCGCGCGTATAGGTTCGCAGGCCTCACCCGGCTACTGCCTGGATCACGCCGGCGTTCGTGCCGATATGGTTGCGTTCATCGGCGCAGCCACGTCGGCGGCGGCGCGGCACCAGTCCTTCTATGCCGTCGACGTCTGGAGCGAACCCCACGTCGTCAACTGGGTATGGTTCAACACGCCCGCCGAATTCTGCTATTGCCCGCATACGCAGGCGCGATTTCGTGACTGGCTGAAACGGAAATACCAATCCCTCGACGCGGTGAACCGCGCGTGGTATCGGACGTTCTCATCGTGGGATCAGATCGAGGCTCCGCGTTTCGGAACGATTCTGTCCTACACCGATTACATCGATTGGAAGACGTTCATTGCGAGCAAGCTGGAGGAGGATCTCAGGACGAAGGCGGACGCGTCGGCGGCGCGCGGACCGCGACCGGTTTCGAGCCATTCCGACGCGCCGGCAATCATGCTCAGCCCACTCTCCGGATTCGGCAACCCCGATGACTGGTGGATGACGCGATCGGTCGACTACTACGGCAGCTCGATCTATCCGAAGCACGCGGCGGCGGCGACGCCGTGGTCGCCGGTGCGGCTGACGTCAGCACTCGATGGCATTCGCTCGGCGGCTCGCGATCGTGGTTGGTGGGTCGGCGAGCTCCAGGCCGGGCAGGGCGCGACCGGCGTCCGCGTGGCCGCTCCGGTCACCGGCGCCGATCTCCGTGTGTGGGGATGGGCGGCGATTTCGCGCGGCGCGCGGGCGATCAGTTACTACGCCTGGTATCCCATGAGTTCCGGATATGAATCGAACGGTTACGGCATGATCGATCTCGACGGCACGATCACCGATCGCGCACGCATCGCCGGCGACTTCGCCGGCGTTGTCGGCCGCAACGCCGCGCTGTTCGCGCCGCTTCGTCCGCATCCGTCTCACGTGGCCATCCTCTACAACCGGTTGTCGTATCTCGTCGGCGGCAACACGGTTGCGCCGGGCACGGTGGTGCGTAACTCAATGCTCGGGATCTACCGGGCGCTGTTCGAGCAGAACATCCAGGCTGACTTTATCCACCCGGACGAAGTCCTTTCCGGCGCGGCATCAAAGTACGACGTCGTCTATCTGAGTTATCCCGTGATGCTCCAGCAGCCGGTCGTCGAGGCGCTGAAGGGGTACGTGAAGGGCGGCGGCACGCTCATCAGCGAGGCGCGTCCGGCGTGGAACGACGAACGCGGGATCGCCAACCCGCGGATTCCCGGCGGCGGACTCGATCAGACGTTTGGCGCACGCGAGAGTGCATTGCGATCTGCTGAGTCGATTACGTTCACGATGGAGAAAGGGCTCGACGGGCCGCTCGCATCTCTCGCGGGGCGCACGTTCAACGGGCTTGCGTTTGCCGAACACCTCGACGTCGGCCGTGGGACGCGCGTCCTCGCACGTTTTCCAGGCGACGGCGTCGCAGCGGGCTCCCCGGCCATCGCGGACACCCGTCAGGGGAGCGGGCGCGCCATCCTGATTGGAACGTTTCCATCCGCCGCGTTCGAGCAGGATCCCGAGAAGATGCACGCGACCGGCGAGTTGCTCCAGCGCCTGATCGCGAGTGCCGGCGTTGCTCCGGAGATCAGCATCGACGGCGGCGCCGGCCGCGTCGAAGCGCGCTTCCTCGAATCGTCCGATGCCATCGTCCTCATCGCCATCAACCATGGCGACGCCGCCGAGCGTGTGACGTTCCGGTTTGGCCCGGATGTTCCCGAAGCGATCTGGCAGAACATGGAAACAGGCGCGGCCGTCAATTTCGTCCAGGGCGCCGAGGGTCCAACGTATGCGCATACTTTCGCGGCGCGTGACGTGATGGTCCTCGTCAGAGGAAAGAGGCTGAGGTAATCCGCTTTCTTGCTGCTGACGGCTGACTGCTAGCTTCTGGCGGCCTTCTGATGTTCCGCCAGACGCGCCTGTCGTATTCGCTCGGCGTGCTGATAGGACTTGTTCAGCTGAAACAGCCGGGCCGCAACCACAACGAGATTGATTCCGATAAGCGTCGGGAAGAATCGGGTTTTCGCGCCATGTTCGAAGTCGTACCAGAACGACACCGCTGCAACGGCGAGCAGTGTGAAGGCGCCCCACGTTCGCAGCCGCATGCCGCGCGGATTTCCCTCGATTCGGCCACTCCGAGAGGGGTGCAAGACTACGAGGAGTGGAGGATTGACGCGGGCAGTCCAGTCGAAGATTTCGAATCGCACGCCAGGTACGCGCTCGACTTGTTGCTGGCACTGAGTCTCCGCTTCCGCGAGGCCATCGAACAATAGGCACGTCGCGTCCTGGGGTGAGGCAAACGGCTGCCCCTTGTCATCGCAGGGGGCGCCAGTATCGACGGTCTTCGCGAATGCGACGTACTGGCCGCGTCTGAGGATGTCCGTCCAGGTCGCCGGATGACGAAGTGGGTCGTAGAGTTTCAGTTCGATCACGTCAGCTGTCACAGGCGGCCGCGTGGCCAGCGGCCAGCAGCCGGGAGCTATCAAGGGACTTCAATCGACATCGGCACAACGACGGTCCCCCAATGAAGGACCAGCTCCGCTTTGTTGCCGTCGACGACGGGAAAGTAGAAGACGAGCGTCTCCATGTGCGTGCCCTGTCGGGGCGTCACCTGTACTCGGAGCACGTCCTGGTCGCTCGGATACCTCGTGTGAAACACCGGCTGCGCCCGGTTGAAGATCATCGCCCATTTGTCCGCGCCGGGTTCCGCCCACAGCGAATACGTCCCCGCGGCGAGCGTCTGGCCATTGATCTTGACGTCGGTCGACAGCTGAATCGTCGTGCAGTAGTCGGCGCCAGGACACCACACGCGGCCGTACGGCACCAGCGAGCCAAACAGCGTCCGGCCGCGAGCGACCGGCCGGTTGTATTCGATCGTGATCGTCGTGCCGGCTATCTGCTGGCTGACCGAACCGTGCTGGCTCGGCTTCGGCGCTTGTGCCCAGCCCGGTGTCTTCAGCGCGAACGCCGTGAACACTGCGGCGACGACGACAACCGATGCAATGGTCTTCATGCCTTGAACCTCTCAGAACGAACCCAGTAGAACCCGTAGAACCCAGCAGAACCTGGTAGAACCCGATCTTCATCGCAGCGCCTTGCTGAAAAAGAGATCGTGATCCCCCGGTGGGTCGAACCCCGCCAGCCTGACGGCCAGCGCGATCTGCGCCCAGTGCCGCGTTTCGTGCACGAGGATGTGAAAGAGCAGCTTGCGTGGCGTCATCGGCCACTGCTGATCGCGGACGCTAAAGGTTCGCACCGTCTCGGCATCGTCGTCGCCGAGATCGCCGACGAACTGTTCAAGCTCGCGCCGAACGGAAGCGCCGTAGTCAAAGAGCGGCGCAACGTTATTGCCGGTTAAACCGGTGCTCTCGGCGAGCCTCTGGGCAGTGAGCCGCTGCAGGTGACGACGCTCGACGAGGAAGATGTGATCGATGAGTCGGCCGACGGTAGGGAGGCGGCCGCCTGGCTGTACCGGGACCTCCAGTGCGGCAGAGTGATCGCCGAGCCACCACCGCCATTTGTCGCGTTCGCCGTTCGTGTAGCGAAGCATTTCCTCGAAGGTGATCGCGAGCGTCATGTTTACTTCATCACCTCTGAAGTCTCGACAATCCTGATCGGCCCGAGATTCAGGGCCTTGATTCCGGGTTCGATGACCTTGCGGTCGCCGACCACCACAACCGCGAACTTGTCCGGCTGGATGTATCGTTGGGCGGCGGCGTTGACTTCAGCCGGCGTCACTGCACGAACGCGCTGGGTGAAGGTGGCAAAGTAGTCCGGCGGCAGGTTGTAGACGAATGCCGTGGCGAGCGATCCGGCCATGCTTCCAGTGGTTTCAAAGCTGCGCGGCATCAGCAGGGCGACGTAGTTCTTGGCTCGCTCGACCTCTTCGGATGGAATCGGTTTGCGTATTCCCTCGAGCTCCTTGAAGAACTCCGTGAGGGCTGCCGCCGTCTTGTCGGTCTGAACGCCGGCGGCTGCGTAAAAGGGGCCGGCACTGCGCCGCATGTCGAAAACGGACGACGCCCCGTACGCGAAGCCGTGAGCTTCGCGCAGGTTTTGATTCAGCCGCGAGGTAAACGAGCCGCCGAGGATCGTGTTCAGGACACGCAGCGCGAAATAGTCGGGCGTGGACCGCGGCACACCGATCCAGCCGATTCGAATCTGCGACTGCGCGGCGTCTGGCTTGTCGATCAGAAATACCTGCCGTGCCGTCACCTGCGGTGCGGCTGGGATCGCTACCGCGGCGGGCGCCGCTCCCTTCCACGAACCGAACGCCGACTCGAGCCGGGCGACGGCGTTCGCTGCAGTGATGTCGCCCGTCACGATCAGTCCGGCGTTCGAAGGCACGTAGTGCTGCGCGTGGAATTGACGCATTTCCGCGGCGGTAAGCCCCTTCACCGCGGCGGCCGTGCCGATCGACAACGTGCCGAACCGATGTTGCGGACCGAAAACCAGTCGAGGGAATGCGAACTCAATCAGCGACTCCGGATCGTCTTCCGCCTGAATCAGCGAGGTCAGGAGGTCTTCCCGGACCCGTTGCAGCTCTTCTTGCGGAAACGTCGGCCGCAGGGCGACGTCGGCCATGAGCGGCAGCGCGTCACCGAGACGGGGGACCGGGATGCTCAATTCCACATACGACGCGTCGGATGTGCTGGACGTCGAGAGGTTCGCGCCGAGAAAGTCGACGGCGTCGGCAAGCTGCAGTGCGTTTCGGCTACCCGCTCCTTCGTCCAGCATCTCGGCCGTCAGGCTGGCCAGCCCGAACTTTCCGTGCGGATCGGCAGCAGCGCCCGATTTGACGACGAGTGAAATGTGAACGATCGGAACCTTGTGCAGCTCCACGATCCATACGGGCAAACCGTTCGAGAGCGTTCGTTTCTGGATCGGTGGGAGGCGCAGCGGCGGCGGTGGGCCCGGCGTTGGCGCAACGGATCGGTCCGGCGCCTGCTGGAGGGCGAGCGCGCGAGGCGATTCCAGCGTCGATGCCGCGAGAAGCGCCGCGACGAGCACGCATGATGAAAGAAATTTCATGGCAGTTACTCGTGCTTCCCAGGCTGCGGGGCCTTCATCGGCTCGATCGTCAACTCGACGCGGCGATTCGTTGGCAGCCAGAATGCCGCGGCCGCCTGAATGTCGCCGACCGACAGCGCGCGATACCGCGACAGATCCTCGTTGAAGTAGTCGGGGTTGCCGGTAGCCGTGAAGTAGGCGTTCAGCTGATCCCCTTTGCCGGAGAAACCGCCGACTCTCTCGATGCGGTTGTAAAACGACGCTTCAATCTGATTGATCGCACGCTGAAGCTCACGCGGCGTCGGGGGTGCCTGTTGAAGCTTGGCGATTTCTTCGTCGACGATCGATCTGATGCGATCGATCAGCGCGGCCGGCGGCGTCTTGGCGTCGCCAGGCCGGGCGGTAACGACAATCTGAAACTGGGAATCGAGCGCCGCCGAGGCTTGAAAGGCGGTGACATCCTGCGCCATCTGCAAGTCGTAGACGAGACGTTTGTAGAGGCGCGAATTCTTGCCGCCCGTCAGAATCTGCGAAACCACGTCGAGCTCGGCGTCACCGGGCCTGAACAGCGACGGAGTGATCCAGGCCAGATACAGTCGCGGCAGCTGCACGCGGTCTTCGATCGTGTTCTTGGTGACGCCGGTGAGCATCGCTGGCGTGTACTGAATCGGTGGCACCGGTCCCGTTCCCGGCTTCACATCGGAGAACCACTTCTCGACCAGCGCACGAGTCTTCTTGGGATCGATGTCGCCGGCGATCACGAGGCTCGCGTTTGAGGGTTGGTAGTACCTGCGGAAGAACTCGACGACGTCTTCGAAGCTTGCCGCGGTGAGATCCTCCATGTAGCCAATCGTCGGCCATCGGTACGGATGCCCTTCGGGGAACAGCATCTTGCCGATCTCGATCGAGGCCATTCCATACGGCGTGTTCTCATAGCTTTGACGCCGTTCGTTCTTGACGACGTCGCGCTGGCCATCGACCCGTGCGGGGGACATCGCATCGACGAGAAAACCCATGCGGTCCGATTCGAGGAAGAGCGCGAGCTCGAGAGCGTTCGACGGCATGTCGATGTAATAGTTCGTGCGGTCCGTTTCGGTCGAGCCGTTGTTGGTGGCGCCGGCCGCCTCCAGCAGCGAATCGAATTCACCTTCCTTGACGTGCAGCGACCCTTCGAACATCAGGTGCTCGAACAGATGCGCGAAGCCGGTTCGTCCAGGCTTTTCCCGCGCCGATCCGACGTGATACCAGATGTTGAGCGTGACGAGCGGAACGGTGTGATCTTCGTGAAAGATCACGTGCAGGCCGTTGGGCAGGGTGAACTGCGTGAACGGCACGGTCAACGCAGCCGCGCGCTGAACGTTCGGCGACGGCTGTGGCGCTGCCGGAGCCGTGGCGGGCGACTGGGGCAGCGACAGCACGAGAGCGGCAAGCAGCACGCGAGATAGACCCATACGCTTCTCCTTGCGTTCTTATAGTCTATCAATTGGATGTTCTCGTCCCGTGTGCCACAAGCGCTCGAGCCCAACCGCTTGACGCAATCGCTCCGGCGGATCCGTGCCGCCGGCGCACCGCTGATCGATCTGACAGTCACCAACCCGACGCTGGCGGGGATCGAGTATCCAGCCGCCATTCTCCAGAGCCTCGCAGACGCCCGTTCCCTGCGTTATGAGCCCGTGCCGTTTGGATTGAGTCAGGCGAGGGCCGCAGTCGCCCGCGACTACGACCGACTCGGCATCAAGGTTGCTCCTGAACAGGTCGTGCTGACCGCAAGCACCAGCGAAGCGTATTCGATCCTGTTCAAGCTGCTCTGTGCTCCGCACGGAGACTCGGTGATGCTGCCGATTCCGAGTTATCCCTTGTTCGAACACTTGACCGGACTTGACGGTGTACGACCGATTCAGTACCGGCTCGAATTCCATGGTGGATGGACGATCGATTTCGATACGCTGGACGGTGGCTGGGACGACACCGTGCGCGCCATCCTCGCGGTCAGCCCGAACAATCCGACCGGCTCAATGCTGACCGGACCCGAACTCACCGGCATCGTCGACCGATGTGCCGCCCGCGAGGCGGCGCTCATCATCGACGAGGTGTTCATCGACTACCCGCTTTCGGTCAACGGAGTCGTCGCGGCCGCTGTTCGGGACTGTCTGACGTTTCGTCTTGGAGGCCTGTCAAAGTCAGCAGGGCTGCCACAAGTGAAGCTTGGTTGGATTGTGGTGGACGGACCGGATGCCCTCGTGCGCAGCGCGCTCGATCGTCTCGAGCTCATTTGCGATACCTATTTGTCGGTGTCGACGCCGGTTCAGCACGCCGCTTCGGAGTTGATCGCGGCGGGCGCACAGGTTCGAGGCCGCATCCTCGATCGCATCCGGACGAACGGCAAAACGCTGCGGCAACTGTCAGCCAGTTACTCCTCGATTGACGTGCTGCCATGCGAAGCCGGGTGGTCAGCGGTCCTCCGGGTGCCGTCCACGCGCTCTGAAGAAGATCTGGCGATTGCGCTGCTCGAAACCGCAGGCGTCGTTGTCCATCCCGGTTTCTTCTTTGACTTTGCGCACGAAGCCTTTCTCGTCGTCAGCCTGCTTCCGCAGTGCGGCGTCTTTCTCGATGGAATTCGACGAGTGATGGAAACCGCACATGCCTGATAGTGGCTTTGCCGACGCGCGGCACGCCGGGGTGCTCGTGCCACTGTTCTCGATCCCGTCGCGCCGCAGCTGGGGGATCGGCGAAATTCCGGACCTCACGGCTTTCGCGTCGTGGCTCGACAGCGCCGGGTTCGACTTCGTTCAGCTGCTGCCGGTCAACGAAATGGCCGACGGCCAGAACTCGCCGTACTCTGCGATGAGCGCCATGGCCATCGATCCGATCTACATCGCGCTGTCGGACGTCGAGGAATTCGCCGCAGCCGGCGGCGAGCAATCGCTCGACGACGCCGATCGCGCGCGGCTCGACGAGGCGCGCGCGTCGGCCATGGTCGCCTACCAGCTGATTCGTGAGATCAAGTCGAACGCGCTTTCAGCTGCGTTCGCTCGATTCGAGCGTACTGACTGGCAGACGAAATCGTCGAGGGCTTCCGAGTTTCGCGAGTTCATGGATCGCGAGCGCTGGTGGCTCGACGACTACGCGCTGTTTCGGGCGCTGCACGAGGAGCATCGCGGCCGGTACTGGCTGGAATGGGACAAGGCCATCCGCGTCCGCGAGCCGTCGGCGCTCGAGCACGCGCGGGCACGACTCGCGCGTGACGTCACGTACCGGTCGTGGCTGCAATGGATCGCGCACCGGCAGTGGCAACGGGTTCGCCACGACACGCCAGGCATTCGAATCTTCGGCGACTTTCCCTTTGCCGTCAGTGGCGACAGCGCCGACGTCTGGGCTCGGCAGCAGGAATTCCGCCTCGACGCCTCCGTCGGCACGCCGCCCGACGATTTCTCGGCAACCGGGCAGGACTGGGGTCTCCCCGTCTACCGGTGGAACGTCATTGAGGAAAGCGGCTACGAATGGCTCAAGCAACGCGCGAAGCGGTGCACGGAGCTCTTTGACGGATTCCGCGTCGATCACTTGATCGGCTTCTACCGCACGTATTTTCGCGAGCCGGATAAGCAAGCGGCGTTTTCACCGCCGGACGAGCCGTCACAGATCGCGCAGGGAGAACGCATACTCCGCGCGCTCGCCAGCTTCGGAATCCAGATCGTGGCCGAGGATCTTGGAACCGTTCCAGACTTCGTCCGCGAATCGCTGAGCCGTTTGCATGTGCCCGGCTACAAGGTGCTGCGGTGGGAACGTGAGTGGGACACGTCGGGCAAACCCTTTCGCGATCCCTCCAGCTACCCTGCGCTGTCGCTGGCCACGACCGGTACACACGACACCGAAACGCTTGCCGGATGGTGGGACGAGGCGGATGCCGAGGAACGCCGGGAGGCGGTCGCATGGGCGGCGCTTCGTGCGGCCGGCTGCGACGCGACCGCTGCCTTTGATGATCGTCTGCGCGATGGCCTCCTTCAGACGTTGTTTGCCTCCCGCTCGAACCTCGTCGTGGTGCCGGTTCAGGATATTTTCGGCTGGCGCGACCGGATCAATACTCCCGCGGTTGTCGACGACGTGAACTGGCGATGGCGGATGCCGTGGCCCGTCGATGCGCTCGACGACGAGGAGGTCCCGCGCGAACGTGTTGGCTTCCTGAAAAGCCTCTCCGCCAGTTCTGGTCGATACCTGCGATAAGATCTCTCGCCATGTCCGATTCGGCTCTCCGATCCGCACGCGATCGGCTCGATCAACAGGTGCGCGAGATCGTGCACTGGCACTTCAATCCGGCGACTGGATGCCCGTTCTGGCTGCAACGCGCAAAGCAGTTCACGTTCGATCCGCTGAAGGACGTGCAGGGATTTGGCGATCTGTACAAGTTTGGCCTGTTCGAGGACGAGTGGCTTCGCGGCGGCCCAGTGCGCCGGTGGGTCCCGAAAGCCTACGCCGATAAGCCCATCTACGTCTTCGAGACCGGCGGAACGACCGGTGTGCCGAAGTCGCGGATCAACATCGACGACTTCCGGATCGACTACGAACTGTTCAGCGAGACGCTGACACAGGACAAGTTTCCGAAGCAGTCCAACTGGCTGATGCTGGGGCCCAGCGGTCCGCGTCGGCTTCGCCTCGCGGTGGAGCACCTCGCGCAGTATCGTGGTGGCATCTGCTTTTCCGTCGATCTCGATCCTCGCTGGGTCATCAAACTGATTCAGAAGGGCTCGATGGAACAACTGGAGGCCTACAAGAATCACGTCATCGATCAGGCGATCACGATCCTCGGCGCCGGTCACGATATCCGGTGCATGTTCACCACACCGAAGCTGCTCGAAGCGCTCGCGCTGAAGCTCGAATCGAAGGGGACCACGATCCGCGGGGCGGGCATCACCGGCATCTTCTCAGGCGGCACGGAATTCACGCCGCAATGGAATCGATTCGCGCAGGAAGAACTGCTCGACGGCGCATACATGACGCCGACCTACGGCAACACGCTGATGGGCCTTGCCGCGAGTGCACCATCAGGCCCGCACAATAATTACAAGATCACCTACTACGCCCCTCAGCCGCGCGCGGCGGTCGAGGTCGTGGATTTTGACGATCCCTGGAAGGTCGTCGACTACGGTCAGACCGGGCGCGTCAAGCTCACCACGCTGACGAAGGAATTCTTCATGCCGGGATTCCTCGAGCGCGACGAAGGCGAACGCGAGCGTGAAAGCGATCGGTTCGCGTGGGACGGCGTCAGCGGTGTGCGTCCCTTCCGCGGGTTCGCGGCGACGACGACGGTAGGCGTGTACTAACGCTTCGCGGCTCGCGGCTCGGTCGGATCAGCGGATCACTGACCCCGGATCCCGGCACTCGAAGCTCGCCGCGTCGTTTGTGTCCCCTTTTCCTTTATAGGTGGCGACCTGTGGGTACGGACACAAGGGCCGCAATCGATCGATCACTCCATTGGTCGCATGCGACGCGATGATCTGCTCGGGGGCGATGCCCTTCTCGACCCACGCTTCGAGCGCCGACTGCATGTCGAGTGTGCTCGGACCAGGCCCTCCACCGCAATGCGTCGTTCCGGGTGCCATGAACAGGCGGTAGAAGTTGTCGACGTTCGCGCGGCTTCCAAACAGCTTCACGACGCTCTCGTAGTAGTCGATGCTGTTCTCGGCGGCAATCAGTTGATCGCTCCAGCCGTGCCATTGAAGCAGCTTGCCTCCGCGCTTGCTGAATTCGCGCAGGTCAGGATTGGTCGCGTTCATGATCGGCGCGAACTTCGCTTCAGCCTTGCTCCATGCCTCGTGATCCGACGGCCGCGACCAGTCGAACGATCGCCAGTCCCAGTTGGGGTCGGCGAAGACGAGCCATTTGTAATAGGAGATGGGAATCGGGAACGGGTCGCCGGGATCGCGATTTGGCCAGAACGGCTCGCTGCCGAACGACAGGCCGGGATAGATCTTCGCGCCGCTCTTTGGATCGACGGCACCGCGATACACGCGCCGCGACGCTTCAACCTGGGCTGCGGACAGACACGTGTCGGGTTTCTGATTCGCCGTGCATTCCAGCGTTCCCGGGTCGAAGCGGCACCGACGAGGATCTTCGACCACGCCGTCCGAGACGCCGTCACCCGCGTCGCACGCCGCCAGCATGCCTCGATAGAGAACCCCAACCGCGGATGCCGGCAGATTGCTCGGGGGATCCTTCAAGATTGCCAGCGTCGCGTCGAAGTCTCCGGCCATGAGCTTCGTGAAGTTGTTGGCCGGCGCCGCCGCGAGGATCGCGTCGTAATCTGCGGGGAAGCGCTGTGCTTCCTGCAGCCCTTCGTAGCCGCCTGACGAGCACCCGAACCAGTAGGACTTGTCAGGCGGCTTGCCGTAAAACGCGTTCACGAGCGCCTTCGCCTTCGTCGTCGTCTCGTGATGTGCACGATAGGAGAAGTCGATCAGCTGCTCCGGGTGATCGAACGCGAACTTCGCAGCGTCGAGTTGCGGCCCGGCCTGGTGACCCGTATTGGTCGACGCCGCGGCGTATCCACGACGGAGCTGGTCCCGGACTTGACTGTACGAAATCGTGCCCGCCCAGCCGCCGTTGCCGACACCCGCGAACTTGCCGTTCCAGTTGTCGAGCGGCAGCCAGACCTCGAACAGGATTTGCGATTCGCTCGTGGGCGCAATCGTGCCTGCCACGCGGCAGAACGGCGGCAGGTTCGTCATCGCATTCGTCGACCCCGGTGGCGTGAACGACCCCGTTGTGATTGCCTGAGCCGCCGTGATCGTGGTGTTGGGCAGCTGCTGCCGCGCCAGGCCTGCGCACGCCGTGGCCCGATCGGCTTGTGCGTGAAGAGCGACGGCGAAAGCGATCGCCAAAAGAATCGTTGCGGCCACGCTGAGACGGACTGCGGATTTCATATGCGTCCTCCGGCGAGGAGAGAAGACTATACGCATTCGACGCGGAGGGCGAGATTCCGCTCAAGCCATCGCGAGTTCGAGCCCGTTCGCGAAATCCAGCTGCGCGGCGTATTCAATATGCCTGGGTTGCCAGAAAAAATGACAACCGCCTGGAGTTCCGGATCCCGCACCACGGTAGCCTGCCGTCTTTTATATGCCTTGACACGTATATGCCTTATTGTGTATATAAAGAGCATGGCATCGGCGTTCGAAATCATTGCGGAGCCAAACCGCCGGGCGATCTTGAGCCTGCTTGCGTCCTCGCACCGATCGGTCGGCGAGATCGAGCGTCAGCTCGGAATGACGCAGCCGACGGTTTCGAAGCATCTGCGGATTCTCCGTGAGGCTGGCTTCGTAGAGGCAGAGGTCGATGCTCAACGGCGTCTCTATCGCCTCAAACCGGATCAACTGAAAGAGGTCGACGACTGGTTGGCGCAGATCCGCCTTCTCTGGTCACGACACCTCGATGCCCTCGAACGACACCTGGATCGAGTGGAGAAGACTCTGTCTGGGAAAGGAACGAAACGGACATGAGCAGCCGTGAGCAGTACGCACCGGGCGCCGCTTTTGGCGCTGAGATCAAAAAAGACGGCGAGAAGTGGACGCTCGTGCTCGTTCGCGATCTGCGTCACCCTCCTGAAACGGTGTGGGAGGCGATCACTGACCCGGAGCATCTCCGCGAATGGGCTCCGTTCGATTCTGACCGCAACCTGGGCACCACCGGCGCCGCCACGCTCTCGACCGTGGGTGCGCCGACGCCATACGTCTCCGAGACGCAGGTGAGACGGGCCGAGGCCCCGAAGCTCCTCGAATTCAACTGGGGAGGGCAGGACATCCGCTGGCAGCTGGAGCCGCTCGGTGCCGGGGGCACACGGCTGACGCTCTGGCACAACATCGATCGCGGCTTCATATCAATGGGCGCCGCAGGTTGGCACATCTGCTTCGATGTGCTGGGTCGTTTTCTCGGTGGCGAACCAATTGGGCGGATTGCCGGCGTAGAGGTCATGAAGTTTGGCGGCTGGCAGCGATTGAACGCGGAGTACGCCAGGCAGTTTGGCGTTGAGGCGCCTCGTCGGCCCCCAACACCTTGAAGCATTGAACGCAGGAGGTTGAACACATGGAATCGACTCTGAAGATGCCGGCGGTTGTCTCAGCCGGCACCACACTCACCGCGAAGCGCATCGCATATTGGGTCGTCACTGCGCTCTTCTGCCTGCAAATGGGGTTCACCGCCTACGCGCAGCTGCAATTGCCGCAGGTCGCACAGATGTTTGCTCATCTCGGTTTCCCTGACTACTTCCGCGTCGAGCTCTCGTGGGCCAAGCTGATCGGCGTGGTGCTGCTGCTGGCGCCGGTGTCGGCGCGACTCAAGGAGTGGGCCTACGCGGGTTTTGCCATCACGCTCGCGTCGGCGCTCATTGCCCACTTCTCGGTAGGTGATGGGCCGGAGGTCTGGAGCTGGTCCGCAGTCACTGCGGTACTCTGGGCGTTGTCTTACGTCTGCTGGCGGCGGCTGCGGGCGAGCGTATGACCAAGTGTGGCGTGGTGGGAGCTGCATATGAAAAAGCCTGATTCGGCGGAATCCGCCTCGGCAATGATCGACGGGAAGATCAAGGAACTTGGGGACTGGCGCGGGAAGACGCTCGCGAAAGTGCGCCAGATCATCCACGCGGCAGATCCCGGCATCGTCGAAGAGTGGAAGTGGCAGAAAGAGTCTTCACCGGGAACTCCTGTCTGGTCGCACGGCGGCATCGTCTGCACCGGTGAGACGTACAAGGCCGTCGTCAAGATGACATTTGCGAAAGGAGCGGCGTTGAAAGATCCTTCACGCCTCTTCAACTCAAGCCTCGAGGGGAATGTCAGGCGCGCCATCGATATCCGCGAGGGCGAGACCATCGATGAAAAGGGCCTGAAGGATCTGATTCGCGCTGCTGTGGCCCTCAATCTCGAGAGCAAGAGCACGCCAAAGGCGCGGCAAGCGAGCGCCAAGCGCGCCAAGTAGCGGAACCTGGGCCGATCAGAGATTTCTCGTTCCGATGATCTCACGCGCCGGCGTGCGATCGCCGGTGCAGCTGATACGGCGTGGTGCCCGCAGAAATCGCACCTCGTATCCCAGCGCACGATATAGTCGCTCCATGCGATCGGTTGCCTGATTCACGAGCACGGCCGGTCCCTCGTGACGCGCCAGCCATCGCGCCGTCCGCTCCTGGTCGCGCCAGGAGAACCCGCCGCGCGCGTACTGCGTGAACTCGACGTCGTAGGGAGGATCGGCGTAGACGAAATCGCCCGGCTCGAGCGGCAGGCTCTCCACATCGCCGCTGGTGAATGTCCACCCGGAAAGCGCACCGCGATATTCGGAGAAGTCCCGCGTGTATCGGATTCGTGTGTAACGGCCGAACGGGACGTTGAAGAGGCCGCGACGGTTGAAGCGGCACAATCCGTTGAAGCCTGTTCGATTCAGATAGTAGAAAAGCGCCGCCGCCTCTTCGCTCTGCCCGTCGCCGGCGACCAGCAGCGCGTTGAAGCGATCGCGCTGCCGATAGAACAGCCGCTCGTCGTTCTCCATCTGAATTCGAATCTGGAGGCCACGCTGCAGCCAGGTGTAGAAATTCACCAAATGGGGATTGGCGTCGTTCAACAACGCCGTCGTGGGTTTCAGCCCTAGCGCCACCGCCAGACCGCCGCAGAACGGCTCGACCAGCCGCCGCGTCGTGTGCGGCTTCCAGAGGGCACGCAGATGCGGCACCTGCCAGCGCTTTCCCCCGGCCCACTTCAGTGGCGGGCGCATTGCAGGTTCCCCGGCAGTCACGAGCGGCATGTGTGCGCCAGTTTAACCCGGCGGCCGGGGCTGGGGTGGTCATCACCGCATGCGTTATCCTTGCTGAAACGAGATGCTGCAGCTTCCTGTGCTTCGCTGGGGACAACCCTACACCTCGATGGATGCGGACGACGTCGTCCACTTTCAGACGGGGGAGCCGATCGCACGGGTGAGTCGCGCCAATGGCGGCCTCATCCAGCGCGACATGCGCCGCGCGCAGCGCGCCCGCGACCTTCTGCGCGAGATTCCCATCGACGAACTAATCGCGCGCGTCGCCAAAGCCGGTGAGTTGTACGCGAGCGCCGAATTGCCGATGGGCGACGGCCGACAGACGCCAGACGACTTCGTGCACGCGCAGTCGGCGAGCACCGGCCTGCCGGAACGTCTGTGCCGCGCGAACATGAAGAAGAACATGTTCGTGCTGGCGGAAATGCGGCGCATCCTGACGTCGCTCACGCGCGGTCTCGATCTGCAGGTCCTCACGAGCGGCTACGGCGAAGAGCGAGGCGTGCCGATCAGCTACCAGGCGCAGACGCCGGTGCTCGGCCTCGTGCTGCCGTCGAATTCGCCCGGCGTTCACACGCTCTGGCTGCCGATCATTCCGATGCAGATCGGGCTGGTGCTCAAGCCGGGTCCGCAGGAACCGTGGACGCCGTTTCGCATGGCGGAGGCGTTCTTCGAGGCGGGCGTGCCGCGCGAAGCGATCTCGATCTACCCGGGTGAAGCGGACGTCGGCGCCGCGGTCCTCGGCAGCTGCGATCGCAGCCTGGTGTTCGGCGGACAGCCAACCGTCGATCGCTACCGAGGCAATCCGAAAGTGCAGGCGCACGGGCCCGGCTTCTCGAAGATCGTGCTGGGAGACGATGAGGTCGATCGGTGGGAGTCGCACCTCGACGTGATGGTGGACAGCGTGTTCGCGAACAGTGGACGCGGCTGCATCAATTGTTCCGGCATCTGGGCCAGCCGTCACACGCGCGAGATTGCCGACGCGCTCGCGAAACGCCTGGCAGCGGTGCGTCCGCTTCCCGCTGATCATCCGGAGGCCAGCCTGGCCGCGTTCACCGTCCCGGGTCTCGCCGACGCCGTCTCGCAATCGATCGACCGGGACCTGCAGGCACCGGGCGTGACCGACATGTCAGCCAGGCACCGTGATTCGCCGCGAGTGATCAAGGAAGGCCGTGCGGAGTACCTGCTGCCGACCATCGTCCACTCCTCGACGACGGATGCCGCGATCGTGCAGAAGGAATACCTGTTTCCGTTCGCAACGGTCGTCGAGTGTCCTCAGGATCAGATGATCGCGGCGATGGGGCAGACGCTCGTCTGCAGCGCCATCACAAACGATCAATCCTTCCGTCGTCAGCTCGTCGATGCGGTCAATATCGATCGCCTCAACCTGGGACCGGTTCCGACGATTCAGCTGAACTGGCTGCAGCCTCACGAAGGCAATATCGTCGACTTCCTGTTTCGCGCGCGCGCCTTTCAGGTCGCGTAGCGAGCAGCTACCGCACGGCGATGCGAATCCTTTCATTCACGGGCGGTGCGGGGGCGATGTATTGCGGCAGCTGTCTGCGTGACAACGCGCTCGCTGCCGAGCTGCTCAGGCGAGGCCACGACGTCCTGCTGGCACCCGTCTACACGCCGACCCGCACCGACGAGCGAAACGTCAGCAAGCATCACGTCTTCTTCGGCGGCATCAGCGTCTATCTCGAACAGCACGCACCGCTTTTTCGATACACCCCGCGGTTCCTGGATCGGCTCTGGGATTCAGAATGGGCACTGCGGCTTGCGACCAAACGACAGATCCCGGTGAATCCCAGAAGTCTCGGCGAATTGACGGTTTCGATGCTGCGCGGTGAGCGCGGATTCCAGCGGAAAGAGATCTCCAAGCTGCTCGACTGGCTGCGGCGCGAGCCGCCATTCGACGTCGTCAACCTGCCATACGCGCTGTTGATTGGCCTGGCCGAACCGCTTCGACGCGGCTTGCAGGCTCCGATCTGCTGTACTTTGCAGGGCGAGGATCTCTTCCTTGACGGCCTCGGCGAGCCCTATCGCTCGCAGTCGCTGAACTTGATTCGTGAGGCGGCCGTTCACGTCGACGCCTTCCTGCCCGTCAGTCAGTACTACGCGGACTACATGCCCAAGTATTTGAGGATCCCGGTTTCGAAAATCCGCGTCGCGCCGCTTGGTATCAATCTCGAGGGATACACGCCGCGAGCAGCGGAGCGGACGAACGACCGATTGACGGTGGGATTCTTGGCGCGGATTGCGCCGGAAAAGGGTCTTCATGTCCTGTGCGATGCCTATCGGCGCATGCGTGCGAAGGCTGGCGTGAGCAAGGTTCGGCTGGTCGCGGCTGGCTATCTCGCTCCCGAACATCAGGAGTATCTCGCCGGCATCTCGCGACAGATGGAACAGGGAGGGCTCGCGTCGGAATTCGAGTATCGCGGCGAACTCGATCGCGCCGGCAAGATCGCGCTTCTGCAGAGCCTCGACGTGATGTCCGTCCCGGCCACCTACGACGAACCGAAAGGCATTTTTCTCCTCGAGGCGATGGCGGCCGGCGTTCCGGTCGTGCAACCGCGTCGTGGCGCCTTTCCAGAAATCATCGAGAAGACAGGCGGAGGCCTTCTGGTCGACCCAGGTGATCCGGACGCTCTCGGCTCGGCGCTTCAGGAACTGCTCAACGATCCCGCTCAGCGACGAGCGCTCGGCGCAGCCGGGGCAGCGGGCGTACGCGCGCGTTATTCCGTCGGCCAGATGGCGGAAAGCGTCGAGCAGATCTATCGCGAGGTCATTCGCCGTCAACCGGTGAGCGCGGCTTAGGTCACGACGGCGCAGATGCTCATCGCCAAAGACATCAGGAAGTCGTATCCGACACCGCGCGGACCGCTCGAGATCCTCAACGGCATCTCCTTGACGCTGTCGCGTGGCGATGCGATTGCGATCACCGGTCCGTCAGGCAGCGGCAAGAGCACGCTCCTGTACATCCTCGGCGCACTGGAGCCGCCGACCACCGGCACGGTCACGCTCGATGACGCGAGTCTTTTCGACCTGAACGAGCGCGAACAGGCCGCGTTCCGCAACAAACACGTCGGCTTCGTGTTTCAGGATCACTCGTTGCTGCCGCAGTGTTCTGTTTTGGAGAACGTGCTCGCCCCGACGCTCGTGGCGTCTCGTGACGCCGGTGAACCGCTCAATGACATCGAGCGACGTGCCCGTCAGTTGCTCGAAGAAGTCGGCCTGGGGAATCGCCTCGATCATCGCCCGGCCGAGCTGTCCGGCGGCGAGAAACAGCGCGCGGCGGTTGCCCGGGCACTTATCCTGAATCCATCGATCTTGCTCTGCGACGAGCCGACCGGCAACCTCGATCGCACATCGGCCAGCGCCGTCGCCGAGCTGCTGCTGAAGCTTCACCTGGAAAGAAAAACGATTCTGATCGCGGTGACACACAGTGCCGCGCTCGCCGAGCGATTTCAGACGCGATATGAAATGGATGGTGGGAAGCTGATACCGAATCACTAATCACTGATCACTGATCGTGAATCCCCGATCGCTGAATCCCCAATCTCGAATCGTCGAATCCCGAATCGTCGAATCTCGAGTCGTCGTGCTCGATTCGAGGATTCGATGATCGAGGATTAAGGATGCGACGATCCGGGATTTAAGGGTGAGGGATTCAAGGATGAGGGATTCAACGATCAGTGATCAGTGATGGGTGATTCGATGGGTAGCGATTCATGACCTCGAAAGCCTTGATCTGGCGAAGCGCGACCTATCATTGGCGCACGAACCTGGCCGTCGTGCTCGGGGTCGCGACGGCGGTCTCCGTGCTGTCGGGGGCGCTGCTTGTTGGTGACTCGGTGCGCGGAAGCCTCCGCGATCTCGCCGTCGGCCGCCTCGGCCGCACCGAGCACGTCATCTCCACCACAGGATTCTTCCGCGACGCCCTCGCGCGCGACGTTCACGACGCGTCACCCGGCGTCTCCACCGCTCCGCTGGTGGTCGCCAGTGGATTCGTGACCCACGAAGCATCCGGCAGACGCGCCGGCGGCGTAACGGTCTACGGCGTCGACCAGCGATTCTGGACGTTTCATGGCTTACCAGATCGCTCAGGCGTGCTGCTCTCGCCGTCGCTGGCAATGGAGCTTGGCGCGGCAGCCAACGACACACTGTTGCTGCGTCTTCAGAAGCCGTCGGCGATCCCCGTCGAATCGCTCTTTGGCCGCAAGGACGAAGTCGCGCGGACCATTCGGTTGACCGCCAGCGCCACGCTGCCGAGCGAGCAACTCGGTGATTTCTCCATTCGGCCGCAACAGTCGGAAGTCCGCGCGCTGTTTGTGCCGCTGTCGCGACTCCAGCGCGACCTCGGAGTCATCGATCGGGTCAACACCGTGCTCGTCTCCGGCGCCAGCGACGAGTCGCTGGCTGCGACCGTGCGCCGGTCGGTGACGCTCGACGATCTCTCTGCGACGATTGCCATCACCAATGCGCCGGCGGTCGTTGTCGAGAGCAGCGCCGGCATCGTTGGCGACTCGCTTTTCACCGCGGCGACGCACGCGGGATCGGCCGCCGGACTCGAGTCGATTCCCGTGTTCACGTACCTCGCGAACACGATCCGGAAGGGCGATCGCGCGATCCCCTATTCGCTCGTCACCGCGACTGACCTCGGGCTGACGGGGTTTGCGCCACCCGCGCGCACAGGACCGAGTCACCCGTCCGACGCGATTGTCCTCAACGAGTGGGCCGCGCGCGAACTTCAGGCTGTTCCTGGCGACGAGATCACACTGGACTATTACTTGTGGGACGCGGCTGCTGGATTGACGTCACACGGTGCGACGTTCAGGCTGACGCAAATCGTGCCGATTGCCGGCTTCGCCGCGGATCGGCGTCTTGCGCCTGAGTATCCCGGAATCACAGCCGCGAACAGCCTGGCCGACTGGGATCCGCCGTTCCCGGTTGACTTGTCGCGCGTGCAGCCTCGAGACGAGGCGTACTGGAAAGACTATCGGACGACCCCCAAGGCGTTCATCGACTTCGAGCGCGGCCGCCAATTGTGGGCAAACCGATATGGCGCGGCGACCTCGGTCAGGTTTCCGCTGGCGGCGGGTGCGGACGCGGCCAGCGTCGCGAGTCGTTTGCGCGAGGCGATGGCCGCATTGCTTCAGCCGCAGGCGTCCGGGCTCACCATCGCAGCCGCCCGTCGTGATGCGCTGGCCGCATCCGAAGGAGCCACCGACTTCGGCGCCTATTTCACTTACTTCAGCTTCTTCATTGTCGCGTCGGCGCTCCTGCTCTCGGTGTTGTTCTTTCGTCTCGGCATCGAGCAGCGCCTGCGGCAGATCGGGATCCTGCGGGCATCAGGGTTCACGATGGCGCAGCTGCGGAGGCTGCTCCTCGTGGAAGCGCTTGCGCTGGCGATGCTCGGAAGTGCAATCGGCACGATCGGCGCGATTGGATACGGCAAGTTGATGGTCCACGGCTTGCGGACGTGGTGGGTTGGCGCGGTTGGCACAACTCACCTGACCCTTCATTTGTCGGTACTCTCGCTGCTGATTGGCGGTCTTGCCGGGATTGCCACGGCGGTGATCTGCGTCACGATTTCGCTGCGCGCGGTGGCACGGCTCAGCCCGAGGACGCTGCTCCAGGCGCAGGCCATCGACAGCGAGCGAGCGATCGCGGCGCCGACGAAACGTCTGACGATTGTGAAATGGGCGTGCGCCATAGCGGCGCTCGGCATGCTGCTCGCCGGCTTCACCGGCAACGGCGATAGTGCCGGACTCTTCTTCGGAGCTGCCGCAGCCCTGCTCGTCGCTGCGATGTGTCAGCTGTCAGCGGCGCTTCGCGGTCGTGAATCGACGCCGATTACGGAGCGCGGCGGGCGCGCGCTGTGGAGGCTCGGCTTCCGAAGCGCCGCCTATCGGCCCGCACGCAGCGTACTGTCGGCGGCACTCATTGCGGCGGCGGCTTTCATCATTGTCTCGGTTGACGCGTTCCGGCGTGGCAGCGCCTTTTCAACCGAGGTGCATTCCGGCACCGGGGGTTTCGCGCTGCTCGCCGACTCCGAAGTCCCGCTGCTTGCCACGCCAAACGATCCCGCCGGCCGCGAGGCGCTGGTTGTGAATGCCCCGGACTTCTCGCGCATTCGATTCACTCGATTTCGCCTACGCCCGGGCCAGGACGCCAGCTGCCTCAATCTTTATCGGCCGACGACCCCAACGATCATTGCCCCCGAGGCAGGATTCATCGAGCAGGGACGTTTCGCCTTCGCCGCGTCGATGGCCGCAACCGATGCGGAGCGCGCGAACCCGTGGTTGCTGCTCAGGCGTCAGTCCACCGATACCATCCCCGTGATCGCTGACGCGACGTCGCTCGAATACGCGCTGCATGCGTCCGTTGGCGATACGTTTGCCATGGACGTCGGTGCGGAGAAGCCGATCGTGCTGCAATTCGTCGGTGCGTTGAGTGACAGTGTTCTCCAGGGCCAGCTCGTCGTGTCGGAAGAACACTTCACGACGCTGTTCCCCTCGATTCAGGGTTATCGCTTCTTCCTCGTCGACGATCCAGCCGCGGTCAACCAGGCCGCCGCCGACCGGCTGGCGGGGATACTTGAACGAGAGCTCGCGCCGTTCGGGCTCGACGCCGTCACCACGGCGGAACGGCTCGAGGCGTTTCATCGCGTCGAGAACACCTACTTGTCGACGTTTCAGGCACTCGGCGGGCTGGGGCTGCTCCTCGGCACGATCGGCCTCTCCGCGATCATGTTTCGCAACGTGCTGGAACGGCGGCGCGAGCTGGCGCTTCTGCGTGCGGTTGGCTACGGTCCACGTCATGTCTCGACCGTCATCGTCGCGGAAGCCGCGTTGCTCGTCGGCGTGGGTCTCGTCGCCGGCGCGGCCTGCGCGGTGCTGGCGGTTGCTCCCGCCTGGTTCAGCCGAGGCGGGAGTCGCCCGGGCATCGGGCTGCTGATCCTGCTCCTCTCGGTAGCGGTTGCCGGATTGATCTCTTCATTGATTGCCGCGCGTGCCGCGCTCAGGGGACGGCTGCTCGAGTCGCTGGCCGTGGAGTAGGGGCGAACGTTAAAAGTTAAAAGTTAAAAGTTAGAAGTTAGAAGTACCTGTCGTTCTCTTTTTACTTTCCCCTTTTCACTTTTCACTTAAGTACTGAAACAGAAACTGTCGCCATGAAGCCAGCACGCTGGCCCCTGCTCGTGCGGATCGCGACGCATCCGCTTGAATGACGGCATCTGCCCCTTCATGAAGGCCTCGCGCAGCCGATCGTTCATGCGATCGTCGCGAAGCCCGATGCCGGAGAAGATGGCCGTCATCGTCACGATCCGCGCG
>Ga0207701_10000132_pt1 | contig 68536 bp, 58 predicted proteins | sample KBSSwiSSwithPhiX_FD_184294 | JGI IMG/M metagenome (GOLD analysis project Ga0207701, IMG submission 184294) | Switchgrass rhizosphere bulk soil microbial communities from Kellogg Biological Station, Michigan, USA, with PhiX - S5 (SPAdes) (version 2) | ecosystem: Environmental > Terrestrial >... | reverse complement strand
CTTCATCGCGTACAGGTTGATGCGGAAGCCGGTTTCACCTGCGTGGGATGCCTCTGTCGCGCAGGCACTCATCGCCAGCGGAAAGTGTCAGGAGGCGCTGGACACCCAGATCAATCCGGCCTTGCAAAAGGATCCGAACAATCAGCAGGCAGTGACACTGCGCGACGAGTGTAATCGAACGGTGGCGCAAGTCACGTCGATTGCGACGTCCTCTGTTCCCGCGACCCCTACTGTCGACGACAAGCTCAATGAGGCCGAACCGCTGCTGCAGGCGAACGTCGCAGCGGACTGTCAGAAAGCGCTCGATATTGTCAACGCCGTGCTGGTCGAGGACGCCAACAATCAGCGGGCGAAGGACCTCGCGGCGAGAGCGAACACGTGTATCACTCCGGCAAAACCGCCTGGAACTCCGGCCGTCGCGTCAGCGGAAAAGCCTGCGGTTCTCGTCCCTCCATCTCAGGGTGGCCTCGAGCTTATCCAGGGAGAAACAGACAAGGCCTACAAAACGCGGATAGGCAACGCGAGGAAGAAGTACGACGATGCGGTTGCCGTCCTGGCAGCGCAAAAGTACGGACAGGCGCTGACCCTGTTCAATGAATTGATGAACGAAGTACCGAGCGGATACTTGGATTTGCAAGCGAAGCGAGACGAGGCACGCGCCGGCATGCGCGCCGAAGGCAAGGCTGCTCTGGACGCAGCACAAGCCGCCGATGGCCGAGACAACTTTGATGCCGCCGTCGACGCGTACCGCCGCGCACATCAATTGGATCCGAGCATCCAGGTTGATGCCGCGATCAAAGGCGTGGGTGACCGCAAGCTCACGGCGGGCAAAAACAAGTGCACCCAGGGCCTGTTGGACTTCTCGCTGGGAAACAATCCAGCCGCAATCCCGGCGTTGCAAGAGGCGGTGCGATTGTTGCCGCCGACCGAGCCGTGCTACGCGAAAGCCAGAGCGGCGCTGCAGCAGTTAGGGAAATAGCGCTTCCCGGAGCCAATCATGAATCGCACAGCTGCTCGATTTGCTTTCTTGGCAATTGCCTCGCTCATCGTAATCGCCAATCCGGTCGCGCAAGGGCCGTCCGATCCTTGGTACGGTTTGCAGACCAACCCCAAGAATATCGACGCACCGAAGGTTTTCACCGGTGTATTTCAGATTGCGCTGCCGAAGAACTGGCACATGGCGCCCGGTCACACCGGCACCATCTTCTCGATTGTCGAGGACACGAAAAAGTGGGAAACCGGCGGGCTCATCACGCTCGAATACATGCGCTTGCAGGCGCCACTGGAGCCATCGCTGATTACCGCGTTCGGCGAGAGAGAGCTGAAGGAGGTGCAGACCCGTGAATTGAGCGGAAAGCAATTCAACGTCTCAGTCAAGAATGGGCAGGCCGGGCCGCTGATTCTCGTTCAGTACGATCGCCCCGGCATCTCTGGCACCGATGATCACGTCGCGCAGTACTCGATTCCGATTGGTCTGGTGATGTACCGGCTGATCTGCATCGCGCCGACGGCGTCGGTCGAGAAATACCGGCCGATGTTCGCGCATGTAGCCGCGTCGTTCCAGTCAGCGAAGGCCGGATCGTAACCGGGCGAAGCTATTTGAGCAGTGATGGCGGCTGCTGGGCCTGTGTCACCTGCCCCTTTGCGTCGACAACGCGGCGCGCCAGGTAGTTCACCACCTTGGCATCGGTGCGAATAGCTGTCAGATACGCGGAGCGAAGCAGTTGCTCTTTGCGCGCACGCAATCCCTGAGTGATTTGGTCGCGCACGCCCGGTGTCGTGAGGTCGCGCTGACCCGCCGCCTCGTGTCCGACGACGAGAACGATCGTGTAAGCACCGCCGGTGTTCACGACGTTGACCGCACCGGGATTCTTGTTCAACACCGCGTCGCGCAGAGCCGGCTGCACCTGTTTCAACTTCGAGAGTGGTACCAGCCCCATGTCGCCGCCGCGGGGCGCCGACTCCGGGTCCTCTGAATAGCCGGCGGCGAGATCGCGGAACGACGCACCAGCTTTGAGCCGCTCCATCAGCATGCGAACTTTCGTGACCGCCGCCTGCGGCGTCGTCGCATCGTCGCCGGTGCCGTTTCCGATCTGCGCATCGCGGACGGGTGTGACGACGATCTGCGCAATACGATACGACTCTTCGGCGACGTTGAACTGTGCGCGATTGGCGGTGAAGAAATCGGTGACCTCCTTATCGCTCACCGTAATCTTGGCTCCCACTTCCTGCTCGAGAACTTTCTGTGTCAGCAGCTCGCGGCGCAAGCCTTCGCGCATGTCCGCGGCGGTCAGCTTGCGCCTGGTCAATTCCTGCTGGAATGCGTCGTCAGTCAGGTTCTTCTTTGCGTTCCCGTAAGCGGTATCGAGTTCGCTCTGCGGGATCTCGAGCTTGAGCGCGGCGGCTTTGCCGAGGAGGATCTGCTGGACGATCAGGTCGTTGAGCAGGGTCAGTTTGGCGGCCAGCGCCTCCTCGTCAGACAGCGGTTGCGCATCGTCCTGTGTTCGCCGATACGCTCTGTCTACATCCTCGCGCGTGATTTGCTGGCCATCCACGACCGCCCAGGTATCCGCGGTTACGGTGGGTTCGGCCGGCGTCGACGGGGATTTGGATCGGCACGCCACGGCGAGACAGATCGCGATTAAGGCAATCGGCAAGAGCCGAAACAGAAATCTCGATGAAGGCATAGCTTTCGAGCCTACTACAGGGTGACGCCGCGCTGGAACAAGTCGTAGACACTCTACGTCTAAGGCCGTAGACTGTCTACGTCATGACCAAGCCGCCCGACGATCAGCGCCTCGAGCTTCTCCAGGGCACCCTCGACATGCTCATTCTGCGAACCCTGGTCTGGGGACGACAGCACGGCCATGGGATCGGCCAGGCGATCCGTGCGCAATCCGACGACCTGCTCAAAGTCGAGACCGGGTCGCTCTATCCGGCGCTGCACCGGCTGGTAAAGCGCGGCTGGCTGAAAGCGGAATGGGGTGTCAGCGAGGCGAATCAGCGCGCGAAGTACTACCAGTTGACTGCAGCTGGGAAGGCGCAGCTGTTGCGCGAGCAGGATCGCTGGTCGCAGCTCGTTCATGCCATCGGCCGCATCATGAATGCCGCACCGGCAGACAGGGAATAAAGTGCGACCTGACGAGCGCGAGCTCGACGACGAAATCCGGGGACACCTCGCGCTCAGCATCAAAGAGCGGATCGAGCGCGGCGAGGATCCCGCCGAGGCTCGTCGTGCCGCGTTGCAGGAGTTCGGCGACATTCCCGCCGCACGCGAGTCGATGCGCCGGGTCTGGCACAGCCGGTGGATCGATAGCTGCGCCGCACTGGGGCGGGAGATGCGGATCGGCCTGCGCTCTCTTCTACGGACCAAAGGTCTCGCTGCGACTGTCGTGATTACTCTCGCGCTCGGCATTGGCGCCAACGCTGCCATCTTCAGCGTCGTTCGCGGAGTCCTGCTCAGACCATTGGTCAATCGCGATGAAGATCGGTTGATCTACATCCGTCAGAGCGGTCCCGGCATCGGTGCTGAGAACATGACGTTCTCGGTACCCGAGGTCAACGATCTGAAGTCACGTGTCAGGACGATCAGCACCTTCGGTGATTTTTCCACCGTCGACTTCACCTTGATCGGATTGGGTGCCGAACCACGGATCGTGAAGGCAGGGGTCGTAGGCGGATCGTTCTTCGACGTGATGGGCCTTCGTCCTGTGCTCGGCCGTCTCATAAGCGCGCAAGACGACGGACCGGAAGCGGCAGGGGTCGCGGTATTGACGTACCGATTCTGGACGTCACTCAACAACGATCCGGCGGTCGTCGGCCGGGCGATCCGTCTCGGCCCGCGCCCCGCCACCATCATCGGCGTTCTCGAGCCGTCCGTGCCCTATCCGGCTGACACCGAAATCATCGCCAACGTGATCACCAGTCCGCATCACCTCGGCGCCTTGATGATCACCAATCGTGCGCATCGCATGACGGAGCTCTTCGGCCGTCTCCCACCTGGAGTGTCACTGGACGATGCGCGGGCCGAACTCACCGCAGTTCATCAGGCGATGATGCGCGAACATCCGGAAGTGTATTCATCCCAGGCGAATGTCCAGCTGCGTGTGTCAAAGCTTCGCGATCAGATCGCCGCCCCGGCGCGGACAATCCTCCTCGTGCTGCTCGCAGCCGCCGCAGTCGTGTTTGTGATCGCGTGTTCGAACGTCGCCAACCTGATCCTGGCGCGATCGATTCGCCGCGAAGGGGAGCTGGCCGTGCGCGCCGCGCTTGGTGCGAGCCGGGGTGCGCTACGGCGCACGCTGCTCGCGGAAAGTCTGGTGCTGTGCGGTGCCGGCGCGTTGCTTGGTGTCGTCCTGGCGCGGCCGTTCGTTGATGTGGTGGGGCGCTATACGGCGCGTTTTTCCATCCGCGCGCTCGACGTCACGCTCGATTCAAGCGTGCTGTGGGTCGGGACCAGCCTCGCCATGGCTGCGGCGGTGCTGCTTGCCTTCGTTCCCCGTTTGCCTTCGCCGCATGCACCATCCGGTCTAGGCCTGGCGAGCGGCAGCGTTCGAATCACGCCAGGCACGAATCGTCGCCTGCGGTTGTTTGCGACGACGCAAATCGCCTTCTCGTTTGTGCTGCTCGCCGGTGCGGGCATGCTCCTCACCTCGCTTGTGGCACTCCAGACGGCCACGACAGGCTACGACATGCGTCATGTGCTGGTCTTCGATATGCCTCCTTCAGCGCCAGGTGTGGGTCTTGAAGATGCGAAGGTGATGAATTTCTACCGCGATGTGACGAGCCGACTGACTCAGCTTCCTGGCGTTGATGGCGTCGCTCTCGGAAGTTTTGCGCCGTGGCGCGATGCCGGCGTCTTTGGACCACCCGTCACGTTCGCCGTCGAGGGATACACTCCGGCAAACGGAGAAGAAATCCCGCGCGCGCGGTTCCGCATCGTCTCGCCGCGGTTCTTTGATGTCGTCGGCATTCCGGTCGTCGCGGGCCGCGACTTCACCGACCAGGACCGCAACGGCAACGACCCCGTCGTCATTGTCAGCGAGAGCGTCGCGCTTCGACTGTTTTCGAACGGTGAGGCCTTGAACCGGAAGATGTGGTGGACCGATCCGTACTTCCGCAGGATGCTGCCACGCCGAATCGTCGGCATTGTTGCCGACGCCGACGACGAGAATATTGCCCAGCGACCCGGGATGACGATCTATCACCCGGTTGGTCAGATAGGTTTTGCGACCAGGCTGTTCGTCCGCACGGCAGCCGATCCCTACGCGATAGTGCCGGCGGTCACCGGGGTGATCCACGGCCTCTCCGCGGATCAACCGCTCGAGCGCGCAGCAACGTTGGAAGACGTGCGCGCGGAAGTGCTCTCGCCCGAGCGGCTGAACGCATTCGTGTTCACCGGATTTGCCGGCATCGCGCTGCTGATCGCCGTCGTCGGGGTGGCAGGTGTGCTGTCGTTTTCAGTGAGCGCGCGCACGCGTGAATTCGGCGTGCGACTGGCGGTCGGTTCATCGCCGAGACAGCTAATCGTGCGGGTGCTGTCCGAAGGGCTGATCATCGCGGCGTTTGGCATTGGGACCGGAGTTGCGGCAGGTGTCGGCCTCGAGCAGGTCGCACGAGGTTTCTTCGAGAACGTGCAACGACCGGGTGCGCTCCCCGTGATGGTCGCAGCCACGGTCCTTTTGTCCGCCGCGACTGTCGCATCGCTGATGCCGGCAGCCAGAGCGTCGCGCGTGGATGTCTTGCAAGCCCTGAGGTCGGAATGACTTCTCCAAAACCGCTTCGTCTCTGGCCGGGCGTCGTCGCGGCCGTAGTGCTCTGTGTGCTGCGCTACGCCGTTCCACTCGTGTTTTCGGATGCGTTTGTCGTCGGTTTCCTGGGTGCGGTGGTCTGCGCCGTCGCGATTCTGGTCTGGTGGGTGTTCTTCAGCCGCGCTCCCTGGTTTGAACGGATCGGCGCGCTCGTCGTCATCGTTGTCGCGTTTCTTGTGACAAAGCCGCTTCTCCACAAATCAATTGCCACCGGCATGATGGGGATGATGTATCCCATCTATGCGCTTCCGCCGGTTGTAGCTCCTGTCCTCGTGGCCTGGGCGGCGCTGACTCGCAACTTCTCTGACGGCGTGCGGCGCGCAACGATGGTCGTCGCGATGTTCCTCGCGTGTGGCGTGTGGCTGTTCTTTCGCACGGACGGAATCATTGGCAGCGGATCGCAAATCACCTGGCGCTGGACGCCGAGTGCGGAGGAGCGCCTGCTGGCAAAGGGAGAAGAGACATCGCCGGAGCCTGCGACGAAGCCTTCGGTCGCCGCGGCACCGACGAGTCCCGAGGATGGGGCCGCAGCCGGAAGGAACGCCGAGTCAGCCACGGTGTTGCCGTCACCGCTGCCGCGCGCAGCGCGCGCAGAGTGGCCAGGCTTTCGCGGTCCGAATCGCGACAGCGCGATAGATGGTGTGCGAGTCAACACCGACTGGACGACGTCGCCGCCGGTGCAATTGTGGCGACGGCAAGTCGGACCCGGCTGGTCGTCGTTTGCCGTCACTGGCGACGTCCTTTACACGCAGGAGCAACGCGGAGAGTCCGAAGAGGTCGCCGCGTACCGCGTCAGTACCGGACGACCGATCTGGCGCCACCGGGATCCGGTCCGTTTTTGGGAATCGAACGGTGGAGCGGGGCCGCGCGCGACACCGACAATCAACCACAATCGCGTTTACACATTTGGCGCGACCGGAATCCTCAATGCGCTCGATGCCGATACGGGCGCTCGTGTGTGGTCCCGCAACGTCGCAACCGATGCGGAAAAGACTGTGCCGATGTGGGGGTTCGCCAGCTCGCCATTGGTGATCGGTGACCTCGTCGTCGTCGCGGCCTCAGGGAGACTGGCTGCCTACGACGCGGCTACGGGAAAACGGCGATGGCTCGGCCCGCCACGTCCGGGCAGCTACAGCTCGCCGCATCTCTTCACGGCCGACGGGGTTCAGCAGATTCTGCTGCTCAGCGCGGCTGGAGTCACCAGCGTTTCACCAGAAGACGGCGCGCTGTTGTGGGAGCAGGAATGGGATGGTGGTGGCACGACGATCGTTCAACCAGCGTTGACCGGCGACGGCGACCTTCTGATCAACGCCATCGCAACCAGCGGTGGCCTGGGCCTGCGTCGGCTCAATGTCACCCATGGATCGAATGGCTGGAATGTATCAGAACGCTGGACGTCTACCGGTTTGAAACCGTACTTCAATGACTTCGTCGTTCACAAGGGACACGCCTTCGGATTCGACGGCAACATTCTGGCGTGCATCGATCTTTCAGACGGTCATCGCAAATGGAAGGGTGGCCGCTACGGCAACGGCCAACTGATTCTGCTGGCGGCTGAAGATCTCCTGCTCGTCCTGTCAGAAGACGGCGAGCTGGCGCTCGTCAAGGCAACTCCCGATCAATTCACGGAGGTGGCGCGCTTCAAGGCCATCGAAGGAAAAACCTGGAACCATCCAGTGCTCGTTCGTGACACGTTGCTCGTCCGGAACGGCGAGGAGATGGCCGCATTCAAGTTGGCGCTCGATGTGCGGTGAATCACATCATGTGTAGGCGCGGTCTTTAGAACCGGGCCATCACTGCGCTTCTGCGTATGCCGAACGCGCAGCGTTCGCCAACCCATTCGCGCGCGGCCAGCCCGGATGTTGCGCCTGGATTTCGTTCTGAACGGTCGTCGCGACGTCATCGGCCGATTTGCCCTCGCCCTTCAGCGCACGGGCCCGCGCCTGGATCGCCTGCATGATCGATCGGTTCGTCGCGATGATCGTGCCCGGTCCAACCTCTCCATGGGCAGGCACAATGGTCTGCGGCTTCAGGGCCTCGAGCGTGTCGAACGCCGCGAGCCACGCCTTCATGCTCGAGACGGCGGTCGCCGCAAGAAACGAATTGTTCATGACGACATCACCCGCGAAGAGAACGTTGTCTCCCTCGACGAAGAACGCCGTGTCTCCCTTCGTGTGAGTTGGCCCGACCAACAGGAAGCGAACGCGAACGTCACCCAGATCGAGCGTGAAGTTGCGCTCGAAGGTGATCGCCGCTGGACGGCGTGCCGCATCCTTCAGGATCTCTGCGGTCAGCGGCGATCGTCCGGAGAACATCTGGACCATCTGCATCCCGCCCTGCTCGAATTCAGCTTCCTGGACCGTCGAATTGACGTACTTCGCGGCAGGCGGGAATGCGATGTAGCCAGTGGTGTGTTCGGCGTGGAAATGTGTCGTGGCGATGAACAGCTCTGAGCTCTTGCTGACCTTGGCGACCTCGCGCAGAACCGTCTCACCATTGCGCCGCCCGAGCCCTGGATCGATCACGAGCGTTCCCTTCGATCCGACCACGATGCCGACGTTCGGTACCAGACCGACGTTGTTGTCCGGGATGACGTAGGTGTGTGGCCCCAGTTTCACCGTCGCGTTTTCCTTGACCAGCGGGTCAGGCGCCGGGCCGCGTTGTTGCGCGATCAGGATTGAAGACGCGAGCAAGCAACCGATCAGTGCGAATGAATGGAACTGCGGTTTCATCTCTACTCCTGTGCACCGGGACATCACCAGCAGAGGCCGATCTGTCTCGCTGTTCGCCAGATGATACAGCGCATGCCCGACGCCATGGCCGTATTCCTCGGGTGGACTTCGGAGAGGAGGACGGCTCGATGGTGGTTCAACGGATCGGGATCAGAGCGTCACCACCTGGCCGCTTCTAACGCTCTCATCGGCCGCGAGCACAATCCGCAAGCTGTTGACCGCATCCTGCATGTGATCCGACAGATCGACGTCCTGTTGAATGGCGTGTAAGAGGTACGCCTGTTCGCGATCGCATAACGCCTGATGATCCGGCTCGTCCTCTGTGCTGATCCACTCGTCCGGCTTGACGAACTCGTTGTTCGCATCGATCTCACTCCGGTGAAACCGGATGCGGTTCGTCTTGGTATGACTATCGATGTCGGCTGAGCCCGACGCATTGTCTGCATCCTTGTCTTTGACGATGGAAACGCAGCCGCGTGGGCCGATCACGTCTTTCACAAAAAACGCGACCTCACTCATCATCGGTCCCCAGCCCGCTTCGTACCAGCCGACCGATCCGTCATCGAAGGTGACCTGCAGCTGGCCGTAGTTGTACATCCCCGGCTTGAGCTCGTCGCTCATCCGCGCCCCAATCGCGCAGACCTTCGTCGGCCTCGCTCCCGTCATCTGGCACATGACGTCGACGTAGTGGACGCCGCAGTCCACGATAGGACTCATCGACTTCATGAGATTGCGGTGCACGTTCCACATATTCCCGTGGCTCTGCTGGTTCAGGTTCATGCGCATCACCAGCGGCTTGCCCAGCGTGCGCGCGATCTCGATGAACTTGACCCACGCCGGGTGCACACGCAGGATGTATCCAATCACGAGCTTGCGGCGATTCGCGTGCGCCATGTCGACGATGCTTTGCGCTTCCTCGACGGTTTCCGCCAGGGGTTTTTCGCAAAAGACGTGGCAACCGGCTTTCAACGCGGCGCTCGCATAGGGGGCGTGCGTCTCGGGATAGGTATTGATGCTGACGACATCCGGCCTGGTCGAGTTCAGCGCGTCGTAGTAGTCGCTGAAGTCCGGGACGCCGCCCAGCTCCCTGCTGATCGCCTGCCGCGATGCAGCGCCACGACTCACGACCCCGGCGATTTCGAACTCCGGCATCTTGTGGTAGGCGCGCGCATGGCTCGCACCCATGTTGCCGCAGCCGGCAACGAGCACTCGAAGAGGACTGGTCATGGTGCAACCTTATCGTACTCGCGCGTCGCGGCGGGGTCGCGGTGCAGGCCGCGGTCTTTAGATCGCGGCGTCACGCGGTCTGGTAAGATCCCGGGTTTCGGACCGATGGAAACAAACCGTGGATTGCCGCTCATCGCGCCGCAAGTGGTGCCGATTCTCGACCCGGGGTTTCGCCCTGCAGTTCTTGCCGATCGCGGCTACCGGGCCCTGGTTGATGCGCTACCCGACGCAGTGCCGGTTCGACTTGCACTCGAGCAGGCCGACGGGACCGTGTTTCGCTTTGACGTGCGTGTCTTCCCCGACGCACATCCCGAGTCGGCGGCAAACTTCACCTTCGCCGAACGATTGATCAAGTTTCTTCTCTGGTCCCGCGGCGGGTGGCGGATCTACCTTGATGGCCCGGCATCGCTCGCCGCGCGATTGACCGCGCACTATCGCGAGACTGCCACCGGGAAGTTCGATGCGCACCTGGTCGCCGAGCGCATGTTCGACCATCCACTGGAAATCGTTCACACTAGCGCGCTGCCGCAGGAGCGCGCGAAGACCCGGCCGCTGGGAAGGCATCTTGACGGCTGCCGCATCGGCTTCGATCTGGGCGGCAGCGATCGAAAAGTCGCCGCGCTCATCGATGGAACGGTCGTGTTCAGTGAGGAGACGGTCTGGGATCCGTACTACAAGCCGGATCCCCAGTATCACTTCGACGGAATCATGGATTCGCTGTCCAAGGCGGCGGCGCACCTGCCGCGGGTCGATGCCATTGGTGGAAGTGCGGCCGGCGTGTACGTGAACAACCACGTCAAGGTTGGGTCGCTCTTTCGCGGCGTGCCCGACGATGTGTTCAACGCCCGCGTGCGGGATCTTTTTCTCGACATCCAGAGAGCGTGGCACGGCGTGCCTTTCGAGGTCGTCAACGACGGGGAGGTCACGGCGCTCGCCGGCTCGATGTCGCTCGGAGAGAATTCGATTCTCGGGATCGCTTTTGGGACGAGCACCGCTGCCGGTTATGTCACGCCAGACGGAAACATCACGTCGTGGCTGAACGAATTGGCCTTCGTCCCGATCGACTACAGTCGGGCGGCGCCAGCCGACGAATGGTCCGGCGACTACGGCGTTGGATCCCAGTATTTTTCTCAACAATGCGTCGGGCGTCTGATGACGGTTGCCGGCATCGAGTCCCCCCCTGACATGCCGCTGCCTGAGCGGCTGAAGCAGGTGCAGACGTTGATGCTCGACGGCGATGCACGCGCGCGCAAGATCTACGAAACCATTGGCACGTATCTCGGCTATGGCGTCGCGCATTTTGCCGCGTTCTATGAAATCCGCAACGTCCTCGTTCTCGGACGGGTCACCTCCGGGCCCGGCGGAGACGATATCGTCGCTGAGGCGCGGAGGGTGCTGGAGATCGAATTTCCCGATCTCGCCACACGGATTCGGTTCCACGTTCCCGGCGAGCATGACAAGCGACATGGCCAGGCGATTGCCGCGGCCAGCTTGCCGGAAGTCGCGAAAAGGCAATGAACCCGTATCACCGCTACGTCTCAGAGCTTGCGCGGCTGGTAAGAGAAGGTCGCGGCTTTCCGCTTGGCGGGTTTGCGATACCGCCCAGGCCAGCGATCAGATCGAACACGCCTCCGGCACTGATCTTTTCCCCTCATCCCGATGATGAGTGCATCATCGGTGCGCTGCCGTTGCGCCTGATGCGCGAAGGCGGCGTGCGCGTCGTCAACGTTGCGGTCACGCAGGGGAGCAACAAGGCACGACAGGCGGCCCGGCTCGTCGAGTTGAAGGATGCCTGCGACTATCTTGGCTTCGAGCTGCTGCAGACGGCGCCGCAGGGGCTCGAGAACATCAACGTCAAAGCCCGTAGTGATGCCGCGCTCACGTGGCGAGCATCGGTCGATATCATCGCGGCGATTCTCACTGAACATCGGCCGTCGGTGGTCTTCTTTCCGCACGACACCGACTGGAACAGCACGCACATCGGTACCCACCATTTACTTGTCGACGCGCTCACGCGGCAGCCGGCTGATTTTTCCTGCCACGTCGTCGAGACCGAGTTCTGGGGCGCGATGGCGACGCCAAACCTGATGGTCGAGTCAAGCGTGACCGATCTTGCCGATATGATGACGGCGTTGTCGTTTCACGTCGGCGAAGTCCAGCGAAATCCCTACCACCTGCTCGTGCCGGCGTGGATGCAGGACAACGTGCGTCGTGGAGGGGAGCTGGTCGGCGGGCAAGGTGGCGCGGCACCGGATTTCGTTTTCTGTACGCTCTATCGCCTGCGGCAATGGAGTGGCGGTCAGCTTCGGTCGACGTACGTTGGCGGCAGGACCCTGCCTGCGGACGTGAATGCCTCAACCCTTTTCGGTCCCACGCCAAGCTGAAAGGACTTGTCATGCAGACCTCCGCAACACGTCGTGACATTTTGAAGATCGTCGGTGCCAGTGCCGCCTCTGCTCTGTTCCTGCCGGCCTTCGAATCGTCGGTTCGGGCCTGGAAGCGCATCCCGATTGGGACGCAGCTGTGGTGTGTCCGGAAGCAACTGGCGACAGAGATTCCCGGCACGCTGCAGGAACTCTCGAAAATCGGGTTCGATGCCGTTGAACTCGAGAACGCGTTCGGCAAATCGGGAGCGGAATGGCGGAAGCACCTGGATGCGGCAAAGTTGAAGACCTGTGGATTCCATCACCGGCTCGACGAGTTGCAGGGAGACAAACTGGCCGCGACCATCGAGTTCAACCAGGCGGTCGGGAATCGAAACCTGATTATTCGTTCGCTCCCGGCCGACACCTACAAGTCCGCGGACCTCTTGAAGAAAACCGCGGACGCGGTCAACGAGATTGCGGCAAAGGTGAAGCCGCACAAGATGCGCGTCGGGTACCACAATCACACGACCGACTTCAATCGAATCGATGGCGAATACTGGTGGAATCGTTTTGCCGATCAGACGACGAAAGATGTGGTCCTGCAGCTGGACACCGGCAATGCATCAGAAATGGAAGGCGTGCGGGTCGTTGATCTGATCAAGCGGAATGCCGGTCGCACGATCTCGATGCACGTCAAACCATTTTCGAAAAAGAACCCGGACGCGTACCTTGGCGCCGACGAACTCGATTGGCCGGCGATCATGACCGCGAGTGAGAGCGCCGGCGGGATCGAGTGGTACATCATCGAGTACGAGCGCGAGGGTGTTCCGCCGATGGAATCGCTCAAAGCGAATCTGGACAGCTACAAGAAGCTGAGAAGCTGACAGTTAGCGGGCGGCGAAGCCACAGCGCGCGAGCAAATCGATGAACCGAGGATCGGCGCGATAGGGATCCCACTTCACGTCCACCGGCAAGTACATGAGGTGAACGTCGCGGGCGGTGTAGGCCCTTTCCAGATACTCGAATACGCGATCACGTTCGCCGAGGCCCGCCTCGATGAGTGCCGTGGCGAAGGGAGGGACATAGCGGGTGCGAGTCGTGGTCTCGAGTGTGTTCCGTACTTCTCGTGCGGCTCCGGCTCGACCGGTCTTCGCAAGAATGTAGCCTCTCAGCGAGATCGGTTTGCTATTGCCGTGAGACAACCGCGTCGCGTCATCGAGGGCTTCCAATGCGAGCTGATAACTGCCGCCGGCTTCGTAGGCCTGTGCCAGCTGCATATAGCCGATCCAGAAGGCAGGGTTCAAGGCAATGGTGCGTCGCGCGTGATCGAGCGCAGCGGGCAAATCTCGGGATTGAAACGCAACCTGGGCCGACATTGCATGATTCAACTCGTCGAACGGATCCAGTTCGCGCGCGCGTGCCATGACGTGCTCCGCCTCCGCCGATTTGCCTAACTGCGACAGCGTGTGACCCAAAACCCTGTGAGCTGCGGCGTTGCTCGGATCGAGCTGGACGGCCAGTCGCAAGCTGCTCTCAGCCCCTGTCCAGTTCCAGTCGATGACCCACAACTCGTACCCGAGGGCCAATTGAGATTCCGACAGGTCTGGATTGGCACGAACGGCGCGTGAGGCGGCCTGGCGCGCCAACGGACCCACGAGCGACGGCTGCGCATCAGCGTTCAGCATGCCGCCGGCGTAGGAGAAAACGAGATCAGACCAAACGAGCGCATAGTTCGGATCGAGCGCGACGGCCCGCGTGTACAAATCGATGGCCCCGGCGTTTCCCTCGGCCGTTCGCGAGCGTATCTGATGTCGTCCCTTGAGGTACAACTCGTACGCCTCAGGATTTCGAGTCTGTCTTCGCGTCAGGCTGTCCACGCGATCCGGTATCAAGCGGATATGAATCTGTTGCGCGATCGCCGTGCTTAGTTCCTGCTGCAATCCGAGAAGGCTTGTCGGCTCGCGGTCGTAGGACTGCGACCAGACGTGTTCCTGATCCTGCACGCGGATTAGCGTTGCCGTGACGCGAACACGCGCGCCTTCCGTGCGGATCGAGCTCTCGACGAGATAATCGACCGACAACTCGCGCCCGATTTCCGCCGCTGCTTTGGTCGTGCCCTTGTACCGCAGAGTGCGGCCTTTGACGCTGATGCGCTCCGGATCGACCTGCGCGAGAGACGCACTCATCTCGTCTGTCAGGCTGGTTGCGAGATAGGCGCGGTCCGGGTCGTTTCCAACGTATTCGAAAGGAAGTACCGCCATGGTGACCCGAGAAACTGCTCTCGCATTCCACAGCGTCATGACGCCGACCGCGAGGCCCACGGCGGCCAGCGCCACAGCGATCACGATACCTGTCCACGTCCCGAATGACGACTGCGAGACTCGCAGTACGAACTGGATTGGAGCGGACCATGGGTTCGTAGGGCCAACCGTTTCGGATAGTCGAGCCACGGGCTGGCCTGGTTGTTCGGACGGCGCTGTCCCGGTTGACTCGCCTTCGACTGACTGGTGACGCGGGTGGGCCGATACGGTTCTCACCGTGGCCACAAAGCGATAGCCCTTCCCCGGAACCGTTTCGAGGAGAGCCGGAGCGTCTGCCGGATCGCGCAACGCCTGCCTGATCCTGCTGATTGCCGTGTTGATCCCGGTCTCGACGTCTACAAAAACGTCCTTCCCCCACAGGCGATCGACGATCTCGCTACGGGTTACAAGCAGTCCCCGGCGTTCAATCAAGAACAGTAGCAATTCCATCGACTGTCGACTAAGTCGCACAGGGCGATCGAGTCGACGAAGCTCGTACGCGCCGAGGTCGATCTCGAAGTCGCCGAACACGAGCTTTTCGGATGGACCGGGAAGGTGCATGACCAGTGGCGTCGGCTCCACAGTGGCATAACTGCCCGGTCCGGCGCTAGTTACACGTCAAGAAATATTCAAGCTTTTTGTCAGACGGTGTCCATGGTCCTGCAGCCATGTTTTTCGCACGATCGGCGCGCTGGGAATGACGCGTCATGGAGACGTGGCGGTTCCAGCGAGGAGGACCATCATGCCGAGACTGATTACTTCGAAAGTTAGCAGGCTACTGTCGACGGTCGCCGTCGCGTTGGCACTCGCGGGGGGCTCTGCCGTTGCCCAGTCCGAACAGTCACCCTCTACCAAGAGCCTTCAGGGCACGTGGTTTGTCCGGGTAACTCTCCGCAATTGCGCGACGAATGCGTCGCTTGGGTCCGTCGATTCGCTGGTGACCTTTCATCGTGGCGGGACGATCAGTGAAAGTACCAGCAGCCCGGCGTTTTCGATTGGCCAGCGCGGTCCCGGGCACGGCAATTGGGCACTTGCAGAGGGTCGCAGGTTCTCACAGCGCATGGTCGCCTTGATCAACTTCGACACCTCGCCGAACCTGCCAGGGACACCGGGCTTCGATCCGAGTCTTCCGGTTTCACCCGGGTTCTACGCCGGATGGTCAATCGTGACCCACTCGGTCGAACTGGTCGACGAGGACCACGCGATCTCGTCTGGAACAAACGAGTTCTTCAAGGCCGACGGCACGTCGTATCGAAGCGGGTGTTCGACGGCTGTCGCGATGCGGTTCGAGTAACGCCGGGAGGTTCAACCAATCACTGGGTCGTTCCCCTTGCGCTTCTACACGAATTGTGCGAGAGTTCCTGTAGAAGTGCAAGGGGTAACAATGGCCGACGATCGACTCGATCTCCCGCAAGGCACGCTCGACCTCTTGATCCTGCGGACGCTCGCGCCTGGACCTCTTCACGGCTGGGCGATCTCCGAGCGGATTCAGCAGGTGTCCCGCGATGTCGTGCAAGTGCCGCAAGGATCGTTGTATCCCGCCCTCCATCGTCTCGAGCGCCGCGGCTGGATCAGGCCTCAATGGGGCAGTTCCGACAACAACCGGCGGGCGAAGTACTACGCGCTGACTCGCAAGGGGCAGAAGCAACTCGCCGCCGAGACGCAAAGCTGGCGGAAGCTGATCGGCGCAGTCGGTCTCATCCTCGACATGGATTGACCCCGCCATGCTGACCGACCTCCGGTACCGCCTGCGCGCCTTCTTTCGGAGAAGCCACATCGAGCGGGATCTCGACGACGAACTCCGATTTCATCTCGATCGGCAGAAAGACAAGTACCTGGCGAGTGGGATGTCACCGACGGAGGCCGCCCGTCGCGTTCGGCTTGATTTCGGCACGACCGATTCCATCAAAGACCAGTGTCGTGATGCCTGGGGAGTTCGCGCGCTGGACGAAACGGCGCGCAACATCCGCTATGCGGTTCGGGCCCTGCGCAAGCGCCCCGGGTTTACCACCATCGCGGTGTTGACGCTCGGGCTGGGCATTGGCGCCAACAGCGCAGTCTTTTCGGCGTTGAACGCCGTCGTTTTGCGACCGCTGCCGTTCCCCGATGCGCATCAGTTGCTCGCGATTGACCAGTACGAGCCGCATGCGGCGCGTCCCTGGTGGGGAACATACGTTGCGCCGGCCCGACTCGAGGACTGGCAACGCATGACCAGCGCATTTCAAGGGATTACTGGTTCGTACCTGGATGATCTGACCGAGACGTCCGGTGAATTTCCGGAGCGGATTTCGCGCGCGTGGGTAGCCCCGAGATTCTTCGAGGTGTTTGCCGTCGCGCCGATGATCGGACGCATCTTCACATCTGCGGAGGAGCGATTCGGTGGTCCGCCGGCAGTGATTGTCAGCGAGCGGTTCTGGCATCGGCGCTTCGGCTCGGACGACAGCATTCGCGCTCACACTCTCCGCATTGGCCAGCGCTGGGTGCCGATTGTCGGCGTCATGCCGGCGACATTCGCCTTTCCAAACACTGGCGTGGAGGTCTGGAGCCCGAGTCCTGCCGACGCACCGTACGCGCAGAATCGGCAGGCGACCTGGTTCAGCACGATCGGGCGGCTTCGCCCGGGTGTCACGATCGCTCAAGGAATGGACGATCTCAATCAGGTGCAAGCGGCCCTCGGTCAGCAATACCCGGCAACCGACGCCAGCCTCGCTGTCCGTGTTACGCCATTGAAGACCGCCACACTGGGCGCCACGCCGAAATCGCTGTGGATGTTATTTGCAGCAGTATCGCTGCTGCTGCTCGTCGTCTGCACAAACATTGCGGCGCTACTGCTTGCCCGCAATGCCGAGCGGCGCCGGGAGATCTCGATCAGATATTCGCTCGGTGCATCACGAGCTGCTGTCGTCAGACAGCTTTTGACCGAGGCAATCGGGCTGGCCCTACTTGGCTCCGCCCTGGGTCTGGCGATTGCTGTCGCCGGATTTGAAGTGTTCCGTGCGCTCGGCGCGGAACTGCCTCGCATGATGGACGTGCGGCTCGACTGGACGCTGGTCGCCTATTCGCTCACATGCGCTGTCGCCGCATCGATTCTCTTTGGCTTGTTTCCCGCGATCCGAACCGCGCGGTCGTTCGCGACCGACGCGCATTCACACCAACGCACTCAGACCATCGCGACCAATCGGCTGCAGTGGACGCTCGTCGGTATCCAGGTGGCGCTCTCGGTCACGTTGTTGTTCGGTGCCGGGCTTTTGCTCCGTAGCTTCGATCGTCTGGTGCACGTGTCGCTCGGATTCGACCCGAGCCAGGTGATGACATTCCGGATGACGGGAAACTGGGCCGAAACGAACGACATTAGCGCGCTGAAACGCCGCGTGCTCACGACATTGGAAGCGCTGCGCGCGACACCTGGCGTCGCTGCCGCCGCGACCTCAATGGCCGTACCCGGCGCGCCGTTTCAGTTCGACACGGAACTTCGGATCGTCGAGGCCGCGGCCGATACCAACCAGAAGATCACCGCTCGAAACCGAATCGTTTCGTCGAGCTATTTTGCTGCGTTAGGCATCCCCATGAACGCCGGTACCGATTGCGCGACAGCCGCGCCCGAGCGGACAGCCCTCGTCAATCGCGCATTTGAAGCTCTCTATTTCGCAGGTCGATCAGCACTCGGATCTCACGTGCAGGAGATTACGGCTGGACCTGTCGCGGCATCGGCAACCATTATCGGCGTGGTGGGCGACGCGCGAGAGCAGGGCCCGAGCGAACCATCCAGTGCGACGATTTACTGGTGCAACAGTGCGCCCAATCCAACACCGTTGTTTCTTGTTCGCACCCACGCCGGGGCCCCGGCCGCCATCGCCGCCACCATTCGTCAACGCGTTCATGAAATCGAGCCGGGACGTGCGGTCTACGAACTCGTTTCCTTGGAAGAGCGCCTTGACGACACACTGGCCGAGAATCGGCTGCGAACGACTCTGCTCACCTCGTTCGCGGTGACAGCGGTAGCATTGGCGGCCGTCGGCCTGTACGGAACCCTGAGTTACATCGTCAGCATGCGCCGCCGTGAGATCGGGTTGCGGATCGCGATGGGCGCACTGCGTCGTACGACCGTGATGCGGTTCCTGAAACAAGGACTCGCGGTCACCGCTGTCGGCGCCGTGGTTGGTTTCTGGCTGTCGATTGCACTGGCTCGAGGACTGGTGGGGATGCTTTATGGAGTCACACCGCTTGATCCGCCGACGTTCGTTGTGGTGCTCGTCATCGTGATTGCGATCGGAGCGCTAGCATCGGTGTGGCCCGCGGTTCGTGCGGCGCGTGTGGATCCGATTCAGGTGTTGCGGGAGGAATAAAAACGTTCTGCAAGGTTCCGCTAGACTCGGCAGAACCCTGCAGAACCTGGCAAAACCTACTTATAGAAGTAGTAGTCAGCCTCGTAAGGCACGAATTTCCTCGTATTGATCGTCGCGGGTGTGCACTCGGCTGCTGGCGGTCTCATCCCTCCTACGGTGTTCACTCGCTGAATTCGGACGGCGGACACAAACTTGTCGCCACCCGTCGGTCCTGCCTGTGGGCCAGTCACCTCGAGCAGCAGCCATTCGATCGCATCCGGCGCGACGTAAGCGGAATCAACCGAACCACGAAGTCTTCGTGCCCATACCTTGCTGCTGTCTCGGGAGTGCTGCCACGTGGCTTGGAGTACGTCGTTCTGCAGGGGGTTTTTGCTGAGATAGTGCGTGGCAATCTGCTCGCCAGTCGAATCAAACAGCGTTGCCTGCGGGCCGATAAAAAACCAGTCCACACCTGACTCGGTGGGGGCCGGTGCGCACATGTAGTTTTGTGTTCCGACAGCATGTCCAAAGAAGAACAACTTGTAGACGCTCGATAATTCGATCTCGGCCGGGACTGAGGGTGGCGTGATTCGATCTTCCGCATACGCCGCTGCGGAAGCCATCATGGCGCCGGCAATCACTCCGGCCTGTAACAATCTCGATCTCATGGTGACACTCTCTCCTGTTTAAGCAGATCCGATTTCGATCACAAGAATCGGAATGGAAACAGAAAAGGCGACAGGTGGAGGAGAAACGCAACCGGATCAACCATGCTGGGAGAAAGGTTTTCCCGAGTCGGGTCCTGCTGCCGGCCGTGGCACGCCCGTCGGCTCGACGGCTATGCCGAGGCGGTGTTCCGGCATTGTCGTGAGAACGAGCCAGATCTTCGGAGGATCGAGCAAGGCGCCGCGTGGTCATGCTGCTACCGTAGGTACAGGTCAATGACCGAGAAACCGTTGCGAGCCGCGTACGACGGCGTGGGGAGCGGGGTGTTTTCCTACGATGCCTCTCGCATGTTCGCGTACGCCGTGGACCTGCCGATCGCCGGCCAGGCCGTGCGCGCCAGCGTGCGCGAGCCGTTCCTCGCCCTCGTGCTCAGGCTCGATCCGTATCGGATCGCCGAGTTGGCTCTCAAGGTGTTTCCGCACGGCGTTGGTCAACTGGCAGCAAACCATCCCGTTCGCTCAGCCACCCGCTGCGGCGGAGGTGGTGGCGGCGGCAGAGGCGGCTCGGGCTCAGGATCCGCTAGCGCAACTGCCAGTCGGCCGTCCGCGACACCCGTTCCTCCGCCACCGGCGGTCGAAGCGTGGAGCGGCACACCCGCTCGAGGAGCTCCCGATCGCCCGGTGGCACGACGAGACCCGCGTGGAGATCCCAGCCGTCCCAGCGCGCATGACGGCTTGCGTGAACGCGAGCAGATGTCGCATCGCATCGGGCCGGTAGGCGAACAGGTGTCGCAGGTCGGATTGGTGGTTGGCCTGCGGTGTGGCGTCTTTCATCTGCTGTAGGAACATCGACGTGCTCGTCGATCAGGTGAGGAGGTGCGAAGAAAATGCGACAAGCGTCTCAATACCCACTGGGAGCAGGGCGTGGAGCGTAAGCTATTGCACACCCAGCTCCTTTAAGCCGCGCTCGATCTGCGCCTTCCAATGCGAGCGAAATACACCCACGCTGTCGTCGTCCGGCAACAGCACGAGCGCTTTTCGATACGCCTTTTCCGCGCCGGTTTTGTCACCGGTGCCAGCCAATGTTTTGCCGAGCAGTGCCTGAATGCCCGCGTCTTTCGGATACGTCTTTTCGGCCAGCAGCAGAGCGGGGAGCGCCGTTTTGAAGTCGTCGTCGTCCAACAGCGCGACGATACCAAAAACCATTTTCGATTCGGCCAGATTGGGGAAGGCGCGCAGCATGCCCATGGCTTTTTCCGCTCCGTACTGTCGGAGATATAGCGCCATTTGCCGTTGCGTCGGTGGGACCGGTGCGGCAGCCTTGAATTGCAACTGCAATCGGCTGTCCGAGGTGGTGTGGTCGACACTCTGCGATAGGAACGCTCTGGCCTCCGGTCGTTGTTTCAGACTGGCATCTAGAAAATTGAATATGACTTCTGCCAATGTATCGTAGCTGGCGCGTCGGTCTTTTCGGGCATCGGGCTTCTCGGGCAGGAGCTCGGGGCGGATTGCGCCGTGAGTCAGATAGTCGTTGTGCGTCAGCGACGTGATGGATGCTTCGTAGCGGGGCACGTATTTCAAATACGGATCGAGGTATTCGAAGTGTGGGTGTCGTTCGGTCGACGCGACGCGAAGAGTGGCGGCGCGAATGTTGTTCTGGTTCTGCTTCATGTGAAGCTGTAGGAGCTCCGGACCTTCAGACAGACTGTCGTACTCGAAGCCCGAGTCGAGAGTGATGAGTGCGCGGACGGGTGAGCCGACCTTCGCCGTCCACGCAAACGATACCCACGCGCCGTAGCTGTGCCCCATCACGCCAAGGCGATCGGCGTCCGCGTTCGGCAACGTTCTGGCGAAGGTCGCCAGGAAGTCCAGATCGGCAAAGGAACCGGGAATGTCTCCAGTGATGAACGCACTGGCCGCATCAGGATCGGGATAGGCACTGCTGACGACGATGTCGCCGCGGCTCGCCAGGTATTCGAACAGCGCGGAATTGTCTTCATACGTACCACCCGTGCCGGGATGATACAGGATGACCGGGAATTTGCCGGTCGCGGCCGGCGCATTGTTCACAGCAAATGTTCTGGTAGACAGCAACTGCTCGAACGCTTTTGTCTCCGCGGGCGTCATCGCTCCGGGCTTGTGTCCCGTCGTTTCGTCGCCGACCACATTACGCATGGCGGATCCAAGACGACTGGCGAATGGCGCGAACGGTCCTGGTCCAGGCGATACGTCGAGGTATTGCCGATAGGGCATCGGGCTCGCATTGGTCTTCTGCGCCGGATACCAGATACCGATCATGATCGGCCTGGGCCGATGCACGGGAAAACGGGTCGTGTCGGTGATGAATTCCGGATCGTATTCTCGCGAATGATCCAGCTTGTACTGGAGCCGGAAGCCCACGGCATGCGGGCCGGGCTTGAGACCGCCCCAGAGCAACGGTGTCTGCGCCTTGGCCGAGCAGAGGAGGCAGGAGGCGACGCAGAGGGTTGCAACCGGGAGGCGCCCGGCGACTGGCACGTGACGCCGGAGAGCCGAGAAGACGCGAGACGAATTCATGGGCGCAGTCCATGGTCGAGCTCGCCGAGGTATGAACGATTTGTGAGCGGTGTCAACGGCGGCGAGGTCCGACGCGGTGGTGGCATTTTAATGCGAGCGAGCCCTTCGGGGAATCGACTTGTCCAATCCGGTGACGCCAATCTACCCGATCCGGTTGGGCCGGTATGCCAACATCGCGAATCCGCACACTCGCTCTCGCGTTCACCGCGAGCATGACTGTCTGCGCCCACGATGCTCCGACGGGCAGTCACGTCTCCACGAATGACCTCGACGCAACTTGGTCGACGATCGCGACCATACTATGCAGATTGATCCGATTCACGCTGACCGTCAGCGATACGACCATCACCGGCACCGGCTCGTTCTCCGTCGATGCCGGCCGTGGCGGAGCACTCACCGTGACCGGCGCACGCTCCGGTACGGCCGCAGCCGAACGATCGCCGTCTCGCCGACCAGTCCGCTACCGCCCCACACGCGCTTTCACGAACTAGCGTATGTGCTCCTAGGCCACACCACAGAAGGCGAGCAGAACGACGGCGCGCTGACCCCGCGCAATCTGCGCGAGTGCGAAGCGGAAGTGGTCGCCATGCGCTGCTGCGCCGCGCTGGGGCTTCCAGGCGTCGAGTTCAGCGGCACATATCGGACACTGGTGGGGGCTGGAAAGATACCAAGGATCGGCAGATTCGGGATCAGTGATCAGTGATCAGTGATGAGGGATTGAAGTACCGGTACGGGGATTTGCGAAAGGTTGTAACGTCAAATTCGAAGGGATTGCCGCATGATCATGCACTGCTGATGTGCGCTCACCGTGGTTCTGGCTTTAAAATCACCCACGGTATCCCAACCTGTATATCCAATTGCACCAAAGACAAGCCACGAAACTCAGTGCGGACCCCAACGAAGCGTTCACGTCCGAAAACGGCGAGTCGACGAACGGAGGTCGCGGTATGGTGTCAGCGATGCGGGAGATCTCCGGCCTCGACGTACTCGCGCTCGATCGTGCGCGAATCAGCCGCGATCCCCGTTTCGACGGCAAGTTTTTCATCGCCGTCACTTCGACGGGCATTTACTGCCGCCCGATCTGTCCCGTGCGCAGTCCGAAGCGCGTGCATATCCACTACTACCCGACAGCGGCAGCCGCGGCCGAAGCCGGGTACCGTCCCTGCTTGCGCTGCCGGCCGGAGGCCGCCCCCGGCAGCCCGGCATGGCTCGGCACCTCCGCGATCGTCAGACGTGCGCTCCGGCTGATTGACGACGGATGTCTCGATGGTGGCTCGGTGGAAGACCTGGCGGCACGCCTGGGGATCGGCACGCGTCACCTCGATCGGCTGTTCATGGAACACGTCGGCGCGTCTCCGATCGCCGTCGCCCAGACCCGGCGCCTGCACTTTGCGAAGCGGCTCCTCGATGAAACGCACCTGCCGATCACGGAGACCGCACTTGCCTCCGGGTTCGGCAGCGTCAGGCGATTCAATGACGCGTTCCGTAGCGCGTATGGCCTGACTCCGCAGGAACTGCGGCGCCGACGTCGTTCGGTACTGGCAGTCAGCGGCGAGGAGGTTGCCCTCAGGATGGCGTTTCGACCGCCCTACGACTGGAAGCACATGCGGGGCTTCCTTGCGACCCGCGCGCTCGCCGGCGTAGAGCGCGTCGATCATCGCGGGTACGCTCGCACCGTCGCGTGCGGCGTAGGTCACGCGCTCGTCCGGGTGAGTCCGCTTGCGGATGAGAACATGCTGGAATTGCGCGTGCGCGGCGCGGCGCCGGGTGCGCTGTTCAGCCTCTCATCAACGGCACGGCGCATGTTCGACCTGGCAGCCGATCCAGGACGAATCGTTCAGGCGCTCGAGCACGATCCGTTGCTCGCACCCCTGGTCCGCTCCCACCCGGGGCTGCGGATTCCAGGCGTGTGGGACCCATTCGAATGCGCTGTCCGTGCTGTGCTCGGGCAGCAGGTCAGCGTGGCAGCGGGGCGCACGTTTGCCGAACGAGTGATCGAGCGTACCGGTCAAGCGGTTTCCACTGGGGAGCCCGAACTCACGCATCTGTTCCCTTCTCCGGCGGCGCTCGCGCTCGCGGATCTCGACGGCATCGGCCTGACGTCCGCGCGCGTCGGCACTCTTCGTGTGCTGGCCGGCGCAGTCAGGGATGGTCTCGACTTGAGCGGCCCTGCTGAGGACGTGATCGGCGCGCTTACGGCGCTGCCTGGAATCGGAACCTGGACCGCCCAGTACGTGGCGCTGCGGGCGCTCGGGGAACCGGACGCGTTTCTGGCCGCGGATCTCGTCCTTCGACGAGTCGCGTCTTCGATTGATGCTCCGCTCTCAGCCCGAGCACTCGAAGCGCGCGCCGATGCCTGGCGGCCGTGGCGAGGCTACGCGGCCCTGCACCTCTGGCGCGCGGCCGCCGACCGAGACCGCTGAAACCAGCTGCAGCTGTCAGTTGCCGTCGCGTCTGGGCGTCATCGAGCACTCTTCATCTGGCGCCGCGCGATCCGATCGCGCGAGTTTCCGAACGGAATATTGCGGAGTACATCGCGTACGAACGCGGCGGTAAGATGGGCTATGAAAGTCGGCGCTCCGCGGTCATTTGGCGCGCAACTCAAGGCGCTCCGCGAAGCAGCGGGATTCACGCAGGAGCAGCTCGCGACAATTGCGGGGCTGTCGGTCCATGCCGTGAGCGCGCTCGAGCGTGGACAGCGCCGGCGGCCCCATGTCGAGACCATGCGTGCGCTGTCCGCGGCGCTCGACTTGACGGGTGCGACCCGTGACGCGTTCTTTGGAAGCGCGCGGGCATCGGCTCAGGCCACTGCTGCCGATGAATTGACGCGTGTCTCCCTGCCCGTGCCTCTGACGGTCCTTCTCGGTCGGGATACGGACGTACGGACGCTGCGCCAGTGGCTCGCCGATCCCGCGGCACGCCTCATCACGCTCATCGGGCCTGGAGGCGTCGGGAAGACACGCCTGGCGCTGGAGCTTGCACGCGCGATCGCGGACGAGGGCGCAACCCGCGTGGTCTTCGTACCGTTGGCCGCCATTCGGGATCCGGCGTTCGTCGAGCCGGCGATCGCCGAGGCCCTCGGATTGGTCGACGTCACCGCGCGCGATTTGCCGAGGCGCGCGCGAGTCGCGTGCGAGAATCACTCCACGTTGTTGGTGCTCGACAATTTCGAGCACGTCCTGGAGGCGGCTTCCCCGGTCGCGGGTCTCCTGACATCGGTCCCATTGCTCCAACTGCTCGTCACCAGCCGCGCCCCGCTCCATGTGCGAGGCGAGCGCGAGTATGTCGTCGGACCTCTCGAGCTGGAGGCGGGCCCGGATGCGAGGTCACCGGCTGATCTGGCGCGCGCTCCCGCGTTGCGACTCTTCGTGGAGCGGCTTCGAGACGTGCAACCCGACTTTCGCCTCACGTCCGCGAATGGCCCGATCGTGACAGCGATTTGTCGGCGGCTCGATGCACTGCCGCTCGCGCTCGAACTGGCGGCTCCGTGGATCAAAACGCTGACCGTTGACGATCTGCTTCGCCATCTCACGCGTGGTGTCCTGCTCTCGACGGCCGGCCCACGCGATCTCCCACAACGCCACCAGACGATGAATGAGACGGTCGCCTGGAGTTATCAACTCCTGAGCCCGGACCAGCAGCGCGCCTTCCGCCGATTCAGCGCGTTGCCGGGCCGTTTTTCGATCAACGCGGCCGCGGCGGTCCTTGCCGATCGTGACGCTTCATCGGCCGCGAGCGACGATGTCCTCCGCGCGGTGGCCGAGCTGATTGACAAGAGCCTTCTTCTACGATCCGAGACCTCAGTGGCGGCTCGTCCGCTGTACGACATGCTTGAAACCGTGCGGGCGTACGCGGCACTCGAGCTGACTGCGTCGGGCGAGCGCGACGACGCTCTGGAGGCGCTGGCACACTATTGCACCGGTGAAGCCTCCCTTGCCGCAGAGGGGCTGGTGGGGCCTGCGCAGGCTGAATGGTTGGATCGCGTGCGTGATGATCTCAAGAACTACCGCGCCGCGCTGAGGTGGCTCATCGATCGCGGGCGCCCCGACGAAGCATCCGACATCGCTTGGGGGCTGAAGTATTTTTGGCTGATTCGGGGATATGCCGCCGAAGGCCTCCAATGGCATCAAGAGATTCTGAACTTGCCGTCTCTTCCGCCCGCTGCCGAGTTGAAAGCACTTGAAGGAGCGGCAGTGCTCTGGTACACGCAAGGAGAACTCGAGCGAGCACGCACTGGGCTCGCCCGCGCGCTCTGGCTCGCCCACGCCGGTGACATGGATGCGGTCGTCCGGCTCGAGGATCTGTCCGCGCGCATCGAACACGCCTGTGGCAATTTGAAGGCGGCCCATGACCGGTTTACGGTCGCGGTTGAAGGGTTCCGGTCACGAGCGATCCGGTGGGGCACTGGGAATGCGCTGAGCGGGATGGCGTCGGTAGCTCTTGCGACCGGCGACGCCGGCCAGGCGGAACGGCTGCTCGATGAGGCCATGCCACTGCTCCGACAGGCCGGTCCGTGGTTCCTGACGTGGGCGTTGTATCTTCGCGCCATCGTGGCGGTGCGGCGCGGGAATGCCGATGAGGCGATCACGTTGGTGCGTGAGAGCCTGACATTCATCAGGGATCTTCAAGACAAGTACGCGTTCGCATACACGCTGGTCCCTCTTGTCGCCACTGCGGTACTCAAAGGCGACGACGCGTGGGCAGCGCGGATCTTGGGCGCTCGGGACGCCGTCAGCGAGCGCACAGGTGCCACGGTTGTCCTCAAGTTGGTGCACGACCTCCAAGTACAGTCGCAGCGGGAGGTTTGCGCACGCCTTGGTCCGGATCGGTGGGCCGCTGCCTACGCCGCAGGACGTCGGACCTCTTTCGATGCGCTGCTGAAGGACATCGACCACGTCTTGCGCGAAGGATAACGGGTCTCGACCCGCGCAATGTCGTGAGTCGAATCTGAAGAACGGTGAAGAACTCGGATCAAAAGGGGATTCGGGGATCGGGGATTCGACGATCAGCGATTCAGGATTAGCGATGAGTGATGAGGGATTGAAAGTACCGGTACGGGGATTCGAACCCCGGTCCCGTGGCTGGGAAAGACGCGGGTAATTAAGAGCCTAACAGCGCGCGATAGCTTTTCGCCCGATCTTGCTTGCCCCAGGCGACGTAGAGTTGCACCAGGCGGGTGAGCGTCGTCCTCAATTCGGCGCCCTGCGGGCTGCCGTTCGACGCCAGATCGGTGCGAGCGTCCAGTAGCACGGTCTCTGCTTCGTGATAACGTTCCAGCGATACGAGCGTGGCGCCAAGCAAGCTCTTGGTCGCCCCGAGACTCCAATCGTCGTCGAGCAGCGTGCGGCGACGGCCCGGAACGATCTCAGGCGCCTGCGCGCGGATTCGCAGCCCCTCGCGCAATAGCGGCTCGGCCTCTGCGGCCTTGTGCCGCGCAAACTGTACCGACCCGAGATTGAGCGAATAGATCGCGACCAGCTGATGCTCGGTTCCGAGAGCCGCGCGCGCGATATCCAGCGCTTCCTCCAGCGACGACGCGGCCTCGTCTAAACGCTGCTGTGCAATGAGGACGTGCGACAGAGCGTTCAATGTCGTTGCGACGACGGGGTGTCGATCGCCGAGGGTGGCGCGTTCGGTTGCGAGCACCCGGCGGAAGGATGTTTCGGCGGCGCGATTCTCACCGCGCGTTGCCGTGATCAGCGTCAGGTCGTGGAGGGTGGTTGATGTGTTCGGATGATCTTCACCTCGCGTTCTTCGATTCAGTTCCAGGCACTGTTTGAGCAGTGTTTCGGCATCATCGAGGTTCCCGTTCAATCTCAGGACTGACGCAAGATCGCTCAAACTGACCGCAGTCTCTCGGTGTTCATTACCGAGTACTTTGCGTCGTATCGCCAGCGCTTCTCGATGAAGCGGCTCGGCGCGCTGGTTGAGCCCTTCATCCTGATAGACGCGCCCAAGTTCCGCGAGGGTGACGGCAACCTCTTCGTGGTCCGATCCGAGCTGCTTGCGGCGGATGGCCAGCGCACGTTCGAGCTGACGGGCCGCTCGGGTGTAATCACCGCGATCCGCCAGCACCACGCCAAGGTAATCGAGCGTCAAGGCAACGCGGACGTCTTCAGGACCAAATACGCGTTCTCCGATCGCAAGTGCTTGTTCGAGGAGACGCTCGGCAGTTCCGTATTCGGCGAGCCTGCGATACGTACGCCCCATGCTCGTGAGCAGCTGGACCTGCAGCTCCGGTTGGCCGGTGAGTTCATTCTCCACCTGGGCGGCGCCCGCATCGAGGAGCGCACGAACCGTTGGTTCTCCAGATTGCGTTCGGATGGCATATGGATCCGCGCTGGTCAGTACCCCCATCAGCATCTCGCTGACCTTGACCGCCTTCGCTGTTTCCTTCTGTGCCCGGTCGCGCTCGGCGGCAAGTCGTCTCGTGTTGACGGCGGTGAGGCCGGCAATTACGAGCACCACCACGACCGACGTTGCGACGCCGAGGGCATGGCGGCGGACGAACGTGACGGCTTGATACCCGAGCGACGCAGGTCGCGCACTAATCGGTTCGTGTCGCAGAAATCGACGAAGATCGTCGGCAAGCGCCGTCACCGACGAGTAGCGCTCCGACGCGTTCTTCTTCATCGCCTTCGCAACGATCGTGTCGAGATCGCCGCGCAGAAGCCGCCGCAGTTTCACTGGCGTGGTGCCACGCGCGGTTGCATGCCGTATTGAGACGTGTTGGCCGTCGGTCTCGGACAGAACCGCATCCGACACGCGCGCCGGCTCTCGATCGACGATGGCGCGAATGAGCGTTGCCGGCGACTCCAGCGCCTCGCCCGCCGGGTGACGCCCGGTCAGCAGCACATACAGCAACACGCCGAGCGCGTAGACGTCGGTTGCGGTCGTGACGGCACCGCCGGACAGCTGTTCTGGCGCCGCGTACTGAGGCGTCAGTACGGCGCCGCCTTCGCGCGTCAGGGCGCTGGTTTCGGCGGTTGGACTATTCCACGCCGTGTCCCGCTCGATCAGTTTGGCGATGCCGAAATCAAGCAGCTTGACCTCGCCTGCGGTGCTGACCAGGACATTGGCCGGTTTGATGTCGCGATGCACGATCAGGTTGGCATGCGCATGCGCAACGGCATCGACGACGTTGAGAAACAGGCGAATGCGCTGCTCGACCGGGAGGCCGCGATCGTCGCAGTACTGATCGATCGTCTGCCCGTCGACATGTTCGATGACCAGATACGGCTGACCGGCCGGCGCCACGCCGGCGTCGACGAGATGAGCGATTCGCGGATGGCGCAACCGCGCGAGAATGTTGCCTTCGCGTCGAAAGCGTTCCTCGCCCGCGCGTCCGACGAGGGAAATGTTCAGCAGCTTGACCGCGGCCCGTCCCTCGAACCGGCCGTCACACCGTTCCGCCAGCCAGACGCTTCCCGTCCCACCCTGTCCGATCGGAGCGATCAAACGGTAGGCGCCAACGATCTGTCCGGCCAGTGTGGTGACCGGCGCGTACCCGGGATCGAGCACCACACCTTCGAGGAACCTGGATTCGTGAACAGTCCGATGCTGGGCGAGCATCGAACGCAGATCGTTGGCGAGTGCTGCATCCCGCGCGGCGATGGACGCGAGCCAGTCGGCGCGTTCGTCAGGAGCAATCTCGAGGGCTTCGTCCAGGTAGGGGCTAAGGACGCGCCATCGATCAGCGTTGAAGGGCGGCATTGGCGTTCAAGGCTGCCGGTCCTGCGCTGGCGAGAACATGATGCAGATACAGGCGGCCCTTTTCCCAATTGCGCTGAATGGTCCGTTCCGACACGCCGCGCATCGCGGCGATTTCGGCGAAGGAGAAACCGCAGAAGAATTTCAGATCGATGATCTCCGCGAGACCCGGCTCGACGTCGGCGAGCTCGTCGAGCGCATCGCTGATCAGGATGAGGGCCTGAGGATTCATCACGCTGTCGGCGTGATTGTCGCCAAGCGAGGTAATGCTGAACAACCCTCCTCGCTTGTGCGATCGGCGGCGCCTCACGTCATCGATGATCAACCCGCGCATCACTCGAGCCGCATAGGCCATGAACCGCGCGCGATCGACGAAGGCCGCACCCTCTCTGCCGGCCATCGAAAGATATGCCTCGTGCAGCAGCGTGGTCGCGCTCAGACCTCCCACGGGCCCGTGACGATGGACTTCGCGCCGGGCGAGTCGATGGAGTTCCGCGTACAACGTGCCAAAGAGCGCGTCGGCGACAACGCGGTCGTCAGTGGGCCCATTGGGCAGCTCGGACATCAGATCCATTGGTTTTCTTGCTCGATCCGGCCCCTCAATTGACCGGACACGCTCCTCTATACAGAAGGTCGCAAACGAGGGTCAAAAGACGACAGCGTGCCTAAGGACGACATCGCAAAGAGGTCCACGGGCGAAGCAATGGCGAAACAGACAACGGCCAACGGGTGAAGACAGTATATCCATCCCCGCAGCGAACGTTACCGGTTTTGCAGTTCCATCGCCACCTGTTCCAGGTGGTCGTAGCTGATGGCGGCCCCCTTCTCCATTCCCGTGTTGATGACGAAGTCGCGGATCTCGAGCGACGGGTATTTGGCGGTTACGGTCAGCCGAGTCTTGCCATGTTCTTCGGTGAGGAGGGAAGTGACGACCGATCCTTCACCTGGGACCGGATCGTAGATTTCGGTGAAGACCACACGTTCGGGTGCGTCTATTTCGAGATAGACGCCGTGAAATCCGTACTCTCCCTTCGGGCCGCGGCCGACGAAGTGCCATTTCCCGCCGACTCGGAAATCGATTTCACAAACCGACATCGAGTGTTTATCGTCGAGCGCACCCCACCAGCGCCTGACGTGCTCCGGTTTCGACATCGCCTCGAAGACGAGGTCGCGGGGTGCGTCAAAGAGACGCGTCAACGTAATCTCCTGATCGGACGGGGTGGTGACCTTGAACGTGTCGCTATTTGCGGCGCGGCTGACGGGCATGTCGTTTCTCCTTTGCCTTGAGTTCCTTGAGGTAGTCATCCAGTCGGTCGAGGCGCGCCTCCCAGATATGGCGGTAACGCTCGGTCCAATCGGCTACGTGTTTCAGGGGGGAGGCGTTGAGCCGGCACGGACGCCACTGAGCGTCGCGGCCGCGAACAATCAACCCGGCGCGCTCGAGCACGCGCAGGTGCTTTGAAACCGCCGGCATACTCATTTCGAACGGCGCCGCCAGTTCCGTGACCGATCGCTCGCCGGAGGCAAGACGGGCGAGAATGGCGCGTCGCGTGGGATCGGCCAACGCGGCGAACGTCGTACTGAGTTGATCGACAGCCATGGAATACTTATTAAACTAAGTAGTTAATTAACCTATAGGTTTAATATAACGAGTGAAGCTATTTGTCAAGCCGGCTGTGCGAGCCGTGCGTTTGGGAGTTCAGATGAATCACGATGTCCGGTTACGGCCTGTCGGCACCATCAGGTCGACGCTCAAAAAACGAAGCGAGGCACCGAAGCAAGGATCCGAGGGCGCCCCTGACGCGTGGCTCGAGATCGTCCCCTCCCTGGCCGATGCAATTGACGGTCTCGAAGTCGGCGACGAGATTCTCGTCATCACCTGGTTTCACCAGGCTCAGCGGGACGTACTGAGAGTCCATCCGCGCTCCGATCCGCGCAACCGGTTGACTGGTGTGTTTGCAACCCGTTCGCCGGATCGACCGAATCCTCTAGGGCTTCATCCGGTTGAGGTACGCGCCATCGACGGGAATCGCCTGCGGATTGGACCGATTGAAGCCATTGATGGGACACCGGTGGTCGACATTAAGCCTGTGCTGAAATGCTCGTCCCCCTCGTAAGGAACCGTTAACATTGGCGCGGCGCGCCCGTCCTTTTCGACATGAGCGACTTGCGTTACAGCATCCGGGGGCTGCGAGGCATGCGGTCTGTGGCCGTCGTCGTGATCGCGTCCCTGGCGCTCGGGATCGCGGCGACGACGACAATGTTCAGTGCCGCGTATGCGGCGCTGCTGCGCCCGCTCCCGTTTGCCGCCCCGGATCGGCTGGTTCTTCTCTTCACGACACACACCACCCCGCGCGAGGGGTTGGTGCTGACGCGCTGGTCCCGACCACTGATCGATGTGCTCACTGCTTCGGTGACGTCGTACGAGACCCTGGCGTCATACAGCCCCAGCCTTCTCAGCCTGAGCGGAGGAGCGGGCGAGCCCGAGCAGATCGATGCCGAGATCGTGTCACCGGAATACTTTCCGGTTCTTCGTATTCGTGCTGCGTTGGGAAGAACCTTCACGGCTGACGAGGACCGGGCGCCGGGTGCGGCCACGGTCGCGGTGCTCAGCGATCGACTCTGGCGGCAACGGTACGGCGGCGATCCCGCAATGATCGGAAAGGTGGTCCGGATCAACGACGTCCCTCTCACCGTCGTCGGGATCATGCCGCCAGGATTTTCCGGTTTGAGCGACAAGTCGCTGCTCTGGATTCCGCGGACCATGGCGCCACGTTTGACCTATGCGGAGTACTTGACGACGCCGCAACTGTTTATCGCGGTCATTGCGAGACTGAAGGACGGCGTGTCGCTCGAGCAAGCGAACGCGGAGTTGGCGGCGGCAAGCGCCGGATTTCCAATTCAACAGGACGCCGAGGGCGGAAAGTGGTCCGCCGTGGCACAAACGATCGGACAGGCGCGCATCGAGCCAACGTTGAGGCGTTCGGTGCTGCTGTTGTTTGCCGCTGCGTTGTGCGTCTTGTTGATTACCTGTGCGAATGTCGCGGGGCTGCTGCTCGCCCGCGGCAGGGTTCGCCGGCGGGAGCTCGCGATTCGGATGGCGATTGGTTCCAGTCGCGCGCGAATCGTTCGCCAGCTGCTCACAGAAACTTTGGTGCTTGCCGTGCCGGCCGGTTTGATTGGCGTGCTGCTGGCGTTATGGGGTGTCGATCTCTTCTCGACCTATGCGCCAGCGGTACTGTGGAGCGGACGGATCACCATATCGCAGTTCTCGATGCCGGCCCTGGACGTGCGGGCCTTGGCGTTCACGCTCGCCGTGACGGTCCTCACCAGCGTGTTCTGCGGGTTGGCACCAGCGCTCGACACCTCACGCACGCGAGTGACCGACGCGCTGAAAGAAGACGAGCGAGGGGGCGGTGTTCCGCGGCGTTTGTTCAAAGCACTTGTCGTCGTTGAAATCGCTCTGGCGGTGCTGTTGCTTGCCGCAGCCGGTCTTCTGCTGGACAACATCGCGAGAATGCAGCGACTTCGTCAGGGCTTCGACACTGAGGGGGTGGTGACGTTCTGGGTCCGTCCGCCAACCTCGCGATACGCGGTCATCGAAGGCCCGGCGATTGTCGAGCGTCTTCTCACGAGTGTTGAGCGCGTTCCCGGCGTCGAGTCCGCCGCCGTGAATCGATGCACGCCTTTCAGTGGTTGTTCGCGCACTGTTCTGTCGTTTGCCGACCGGCCCAACGATCCCGCCAATCTCATCGTGGTCGGGCGCCACTACATCTCCGCCGACTATTTCAAAACGCTCGGTATCCCGCTTCTCGCCGGTCGTGCACTGACACCGAGCGATCGCGCTGACCGGCCGCCGGTCACCGTCATCAATGAGAGTGCCGCCCGCCGGTTCTGGCCGGGTGAAGATCCGCTGGGGAAGCGCGTGTGGTTTGGCGGTACGACCGGCCCCTTCTCTGACCCGGCGCATGCGGTCGAAATCGTGGGAATCGTGGGCGACGTGAAATACGAGGCAGTGGATTGGCCGAACAGCGCCGGCCGACCCGAGTTCTACACGTCGTACCTGCAGTTTTCGTATCCCGACACGATGATGATGGTCAAAACCCGCGGCTCGACGTCGGCGCTCGTTCCCGCGCTCCGCCGCGCCGTCGCGTCCGTCGATCCCGCGCTGCCGATCTACGACGTCCTCACGCTCGACGAGCGAATCGCCAGCGCAATGTCGCGGCCGCGGTTCAACGCGACCATCGTCTCTGGTTTTGCCGGGGTTGCACTGCTGATCGCGGCGCTCGGCGTCTATGGAATGCTCTCGTACTCTGTCTCGTGCCGCCGCCGGGAAATCGGCGTCCGGCTCGCGATCGGCGCGGCACCTCCACGGATCGTGCGCGTGATCCTTTCCGAAGGTCTACGCCTTGCGGCCGTTGGCATCGTGCTCGGGCTGGTCGGCGCCGTCCTTGCCGGACGTCTCACCCGCAGTCTTGTTGTAGACGTGAACCCTTCGGATCCGCGAATGCTTGCGGTGGTCGCCTTGGCGATGCTGATAGTAGCTGCTCTGGCGGCGTTTCTTCCTGCCCGACGCGCAAGCGCCGTCGATCCGGTCATCGTCCTCCGCCAGGAGTGACCCGGGCTCGGGCACGTCGCGTTAACCGCGGCGACTTCGTTTTCGCGACACCGCCTTCCGCGAACGAGTCTTTCGACTCGTCGCGGTCTGGCGTTTCGCGGCGGTTCGTTTCGGCGCGGATCGACGAAGCGAGGGCTTCCGAGTCGCCACTACATCTGAGAATTCGTATGCTTCGCGCAACCAATCGGTGATCGGAGCTTCCACCTCGTCGCGATGGGTGAGGCGGAGAATGTGGACCATCTTGGTTTTCGATGCTTGATCGACGCGTCGAATCTGCGGTGCCTTCACACTTCGACCGAGGAAGACGCAGACCTCGAGAAAACTTCGCTTGGGCCGCACGAAGAAGTAACACGATTTGCGCGAGAACATGATCGAACTGTGGGACGCGTAGATGCGTTGATCGCCGAACTCGACCGCCGTTTCACGGAGACGTTCCCAGGCGTCACGAAGATCGTCTGAGAGGTCTTGGGTCAGCGCTGCTTCGGTTGTCGTCCAGCAGTCGTGCGCCGCTCCCTCCTCGACCCATTGTTTACAGTGATAACACTCGCGCCCAGCCATGATTCAATTTTATGCGACGGCCGTTTTTATCGAATATCAGTAAAAAATAGTTGACCATCGACTCATGTTTATCGTAAAACGATAATAGGAGTTGAAACAATGAAGGTCTCCCGTCTCCGGTCTCCGGCGTCGTTTCTCATCATCCTTTTGAATGTTGTCCGCGTGGCGGTCGGGATCGTTGTGGTCGTCACGGTAGCCGTCCTCACTCTCGCGCTTTTCGCCGATATTCGCGGTCTGGAGCTCACCGTGGTTCCTCCTTCGTTCGGCGTGAGCCCGGAATCACACAACAATTGGACACTGACGATCCCGGTGTCGGTGACGATCGACGGAGGGCGGATCGCTGCGCCGTCGATCGGAATAGAGCGCGCCGAGCTCCGGGACGTTCGTGGTTCGCTGCGCTTCCCCCTTCAACGCGGCCGCCTCTTCGTCGTCAATGGCCTTCTCCTGATTCTTTTCTTGGTTGTTTTCCTGTGGCTGACCACCGAGCTGCAGAGGGTGTTACGGACGGTGCGTGACGGGAAGCCGTTTGCGCCATCAAACGCGTCGAGAATTCGAAGGATCGCCTGGTTTTTTATCGTCGGTGAATTCATACGCGCCACGATCGTGTATTTAGAGAATTCCTACGCCGCTGCGCACTTCACAGCGGAAGGACTGAGATTCACCGCCCGTCCGGATTTCAGCATCGTCGCGATCATCGAAGGATTGATCATTCTCGTGATCGCCGAGGTGTTCCGAGCGGGAACACGGCTCGATGAAGATCAATCGCTGACGGTGTGAGTCGATCGATGGCCATTCGCGTCAAACTCGACCACGTGCTTCTCGATCGCCGTCTCACGCTCACTGATCTGGCGGAGCGAATCGGCATCACCATCGCGAATCTGTCGGTCCTGAAAACAAACAAGGCCCGTGCGATTCGCTTTTCGACGCTTGATGCGCTGTGCCGGGAGCTCAAATGCCAACCGAGCGATCTGCTCGAGTGGAGTCCTGAAGAAACAGACACGGGCAAGGAGGAGGAATGACGTACCGGATCCGGTTCGTGCTGTCCCTCGTTTTGGTCCTGCTTGGTCCGGCGGTGTCTGCGCAGTCGTCCCGGATGAAGGTCCTGCTCGATACCGACATCGGAACGGATATCGATGACGCGTGGGCCCTGGGCTATGCGCTCAAGAGTCCGTCGTTCCAACTGCTCGGGGTGACGGTGACCGACGCCGACACTGCGCAGCGGGCGAGGCTCGCGTGCAAACTGTTGTATCGCCTCGGACGAACAGACGTGCCCGTCGCGGTAGGACGTCCGACCGCTGCGGTACCTGCCAATCGAATTGATTATCAGTTCACCTGGGCAGAAGACTTTCAGGCCTACAAGCCCCTGTCGACTCCCGCTGTCGATTTTCTTGCCGAGACGATTCGAAAGAACCCCGGCGAGGTCACGCTGATAGCCGTGGGACCGTTGCAGAACATTGGAGATTTGGTCCGGCGGTACCCGGACGTGATTCCGCTCGTCAAGCGTGTCGTGCTGATGAGCGGATCAATTGGACCGAACGCGTGGAGTTCGACGGCTGTTGCGGAGTGGAACGTCAAGCTCGCGATTCCCGAGGCACAGGCCGTCTACGCGGCATCGTGGCCACTCACGATCGTGCCGCTCGATTCGACAACATACATGCGGCTCGAGGACCAGGAGCGCGAGAAGCTCCGCACCGCGAGGACGCCGCTCGTCGTCGCGCTCGAGGCTTTGCTCAGGCTCTGGAGCGAGGATCCGACCAGCCGCATGACCCTCCACGACCAGATGGCGTTGGCCGAGGCACAGCATCCCGGGCAGTTCTTCGGCCGTTGCGAAAGGATGCCAATCCGCGTCGATGCAGGAGGCTTTACACGCGTCGATCGAACGGGCGGACGGTCGATCGCCGTCTGTCTCGAGCCGAAACGGAACGAGTTCATGACACACTATCTCGCCCAACTTGCCTTGAAATGATGTCGACGTACCGACTGATAGTTGCGGCGGTCTTCGCCTGGCTCGCTGCGTTGCCGGCGTCATTCGATACGCCAATCCGTCAGGCCGGCGGGACGACGCCGATCTCGATCCATCCAGCCAATCCGCACTATTTCCTCTGGCGCGATAAGCCAACCGTGCTGATTGGCTCAGGCGAGCACTACGGCGCCCTGTTGAATCTCGATTTCGACTACCGAACGTACTTCGACACCCTTGCCGCAGAGGGAATGATGCTGACCAGACTCTTCAGCGGCTCGTACGTCGAACCGCAAGGAGCCTTCAACATTGCCCGGAACACCCTGGCGCCAGCACCCGAGCGGTTCATTTCACCCTGGGCGCGAAGCACTCAGGCGGGATACAGGAACGGCGGCAATCGATTTGACCTCGACCGATGGGATTCCTCGTACTTCGAGCGCTTGAAGGCGCTCGTGGCCTATGCGCAAGCCAAAGACGTCGTGGTCGAGTTCACGCTTTTTTGTCCGATGTACGAAGACAAGCAGTGGGACCTGAGCCCCATGAACGCGGTCAACAACGTGAACGGCGTGGGGAACGTCGGCCGTCTGGAGGTGTTTACGCTCGATCGCAGCGGCGGGCTCCTGGCGATTCAGGAGGTCCTTACGAGAAAGCTGGTGACCGAACTCAATCCGATGGACAACGTGATCTTCGAGATCATGAACGAACCGTACACACGGGCGGTGTCACTGGACTGGCAGCGCCGTATGGCGGAGGTCATTGTCGACACGGAACGCGGGCTGCCGAAAAAACACCTGATCTCACAAAACATCGCGAACAAATCTGGCGCCGTTCAACCGGCCCACCCGAGCGTTTCCGTCTTCAACTTTCACTACGCCGCCGCCGAAGCGGTCAGCGCGAATTACGGGCTCAATAAAGTCATTGGCGACAATGAAACCGGATTCAAAGGCACCGCCGACACTCCATATCGCCTCGAGGCATGGGAGGTTGTCATGTCTGGCGGCGGTCTGTTCAATCATCTCGACTATTCGTTTGCCGCCGGATACGAGAACGGTACCTTTGCGTATCCGTCCACACAACCAGGCGGCGGTAACACTGGCTTCCGGCGTCAGATGCGTGTCCTGCGAGAATTTATCCATGGACTGGATTTCGTCGGCATGCATCCAGACAACGGCATCATCACAGAGACGAGCGCGGGCGTGACGGCACGCGCGCTGGTTCTGCCGTCGCAAGCAATCGCCATCTTCATGAAGGGTGGTGGCGCGGCCGCCAGGCTCAACCTTCAGATGCCGCCCGGCGCCTGGACCGCCGAATGGCTGGACACCAGGAACGGCAACATCGTTCTCAAGACGAAAGTAGCGGGTGGGCGGATGCAGGCTCTCGATGCCCCTCCCTACGAGAGCGATATCGCTCTGCGGCTTCTCAAGCCGTAGCCATTAAAAAGGGCCGGCCGGGCCGCATTCGATGCTTGAACTCGGTCGCGCATGTTGTTACTCTCGTTTGCCGGCTTTATTTGCCCCTCGTCGTGCGGGGCCGCCTCGCCCGAGGCTGCACGATGACTGCTCCATCAGGGCGGTAAACCGCGCGAAAACTTCCTCAAATGCCTGCGTATCGAAGGTGGCCGGATCCCGAAGATCCGAGCCTCGCACGTTCATGGCTGCGTGTGTCGTAGCCCGAGGTGTACCGCATGCCTGAAACTTTCGGCGCTCGAATGCGCGAACAGCGCGAGCGGCAGCAAGTCGCGCTCAGTACGATCGCCGAGCAGACCAAGATCAAGGTCTCGCTCCTCGAAGCGCTGGAGCACGACGATGTGTCGCATTGGCCGTCGGGTATTTTCCGCCGGGCGTTCGTTCGCGCCTACGCTCATGCGATCGGACTGGAGCCAGACGCGGTCCTTCGAGAGTTTCTCGAACTGTATCCGGATCCTCCCGAAGTGTGCGCTGATGCGCTGGCGACGCTTGCCGATGATGGCCGCAACGGCGACGCGGCGCCCACCCGCTTCAAGTATCTTGTCGCCTCGGCGATCGGATCGGTATCGCGCCTCCGCGCCCGTTCCGTCCAGAAGCCGGAGCCGGTTCTCCAGGCCGTGGCCACTATGGCTCATGCCGCGGATCGCTCCGAACCAGTGTCGGTCGAATCTCATGTGATCGTGGAGGAAGACCCCGATACGGAAGCGGTGTCGGCTATCGGCGACGACGAACCGACGGTAAAGATGATGCTGCCGGTGCCCAAGCCGGAAGCGCGCGCGGAGTCTGCTGGTGCAGCGCGGAGCGATTCAGCTCCGGCTGTTCAGTCGGAGTATCCTGCGATCGTTCAATCGGAACCTCCGGCGATCGTTCACCCGGAACCAGTCATCCAGTCGCAAGTGCCAACTCGTTCAGTCGAGTCCTTTGATCCCGATCTCTTGGAGGTTGCCCATCTCTGTACTGACTTCAGCCGTGTGCAAACGACCGCAGATGTGCCTCCGCTGCTGCAGGGGATGACAAAAGTTCTGGGCGCCGTCGGCGTCATCATCTGGATGTGGGATCCGATGGCCAACGAGTTGAGACCGGCGCTCACGCATGGCTATTCCGATCGGGTGGTGGCCCAGTTGCCGCGAGTCGAACGTGACACGAATAACGCCACGGCCGCCGCGTTCCGGGCGGAGCGCACGTGCGTGGTGAAAGGGGACGAGATCGACAACGGCGCGCTGGCAGTACCGCTCATCGGTCCTGGTGACTGTTTTGGCGTCCTGACGATCGAACTGCCGGATCGACGGGAGGAGAAGGAAGTCGTGCGTGCGCACGCGATGATTTTCGCCGCGCAGTTGGCCACCTTGATCGGTACTGCTCAGCCACTGGAGGCATCCGATAGGCACTTCGCGAATGCGTGACCTCTGTCCTGCCACGACATCTCGCGGGAACGGGTAGACGCTTCACGAGGGATCTCGGTTACAAATTCGCAACCGTTTTTTTCCCGCAAGATGTCTTGACGTCATCCACGATCGCGTGCACGATCACCGACACCGAACTCAGCGCTGCGAAGATTGGATTGGCAGTATGGGCGCGATCCGGGTCGCGATCGTTGCCGAAAGTCGACTCTTCTCCGAAGGTCTGTGTCAGATCCTCCGCGGTGATTCATCGCTCCTGATTACGACGGACGATTGCAGCGTGAACGACGCGGACGTTCGCCTCGTCGATGCGCGCGTCCCTTCGGCGGAGCCACTGGAGGACGTGCGCTCGAGAGGGGATACGCCTCCTTACACGATCGTGGTGAATGCGCCAGACACCGACGCGTGGGCGGCTGATGCGCTCAGCGCCGGCATTCGCGGCCTGCTTTCGGGCGATGCGAGCGCGAGTGAGTTAGTGAGAGCCATCCATGTCGTGCACGACGGCGGCATCTGGGCCAGGAGACGATGGCTGGTTGCCTACGTTCAGCGAGCGACCGACCGCCGACGCGAGCCTCTCTCGATCAAGGCGGCGACCTCCCTGGACGCGCGGCTGAGCAAACGCGAGCGCGAAGTATTCCGTCACGCGGCGACGGGTGCCGGTAACAAAGAACTCGCGACGCGACTCGCCATCAGCGAAGCAACCGTCAAGGTTCACATGACGCGCATCTTTCAGAAGCTCGGATTGCACGGACGCGCGGAACTCGCGGCCGCCTACCATGGCCTCCGGGCTGGCGGCGGTGACGAGGTCGTACGACGTTTGGCGTAGTCTGTGGTACTCCCGGGTTCCCACCAAAATCAGCCTTCTCGCTAATTGATCGCGCAGCCGCCGAGACGGATCATCTCCGCCGCTCAGCGATCTCTACTCGTTGAGCCAAGCCCAACATCGAATCGTGTTGCCGGTGACTGGAGGATGGCCATGTCCGCGTGCACTTCTTATTCAGCTCGAACAGCGAGCGCCTGGATCAATCGCGCGAGATGGCGCATTGGGCTTGCGATGGGATTGGCTGGCATCGTCACCGCCATCTCCATTGCGCTCGCCGATCCGGGAAGCCCGTTGGCAGTGACGAAGGTTGATACTCCAGATCCCGTCGCCTCGGGCCAGGAGCTCACTTACACGATCACCGTCGTGAATACCGGCGGCGCGAAGGTGACCAATGTCGTGCTGTCCGATCAGCTGAATGGAGTGGGAGGAATTGGCACGCCGCCGCAGCTGGTTCTCACCAGCACGCGCGGATCGTGCCAGCAGACCGTGAACCTTGTCACTTGCAATGGTGGCGCGATCGAAGGTCTCGGCACGTGGGTCGTGACAATTCGCGGCATCGTCACCGCGGCGAACGGCACGACGATCAACAACACCGTGTCGGTGTCGGGAACGAAGTCGGCGCAGAACTTCACGACGACCGCGACGGCGACGACGCTCGTCAGCGGCGGCGGTGGATCGCCGCTTCCGGATCTCACGATCGCGAAGACTGGACCGACATCGGTGGTCAAATCGGCGCCGATGATCTACACGCTCACCGTGAACAATCTGGGCGCCGCGAACGCGACCGACATCAAGGTAGCGGACACGCTGCCGCCAGGCGTTGCCGTGGTCAGTCCGATCACGGCCACGAGCCTGTTTGTCTGTAGCGACGACGGCCCGAAAGTTCCTCCAGCTCAAGTCACGGTGACCTGTATTGGCGGCGCCGTCAATCAGGGTTCGAACGCGACGATCACGATCGATGCAACCGCGCCTTCGACAACCGGAACGATTACCAACACGGCAGCGGTCGATCCCGACAACACCATCGTTGAAGCCAACGAACTCAACAACTCCTCGGCACTCGTCAACACGCAGGTGCTCGATAGCGCGGCTGGTGGCCTTCTGACCATCGACAAAACCGATAAGAACACAACGGCTGCGACGTGGGACGACGATGCCGGTCCCGATCCGGTCAACCCGGGCCAGGTGGTCACCTACAAGATCCTGGTGACGAATCCGACGGTAAATCGCGCCGACGATGTCGTGATCGTCGACGGCACGCAGGGATTGGAAGCGGCCAGCATCCAGGTCTCTCAAATCGTCACGAACGGAAGCATCGGCACGTTCGGCGGGTGCACTGTTGCGGCTCCGCAAGCAAGATGTTCGATCAAGAGCCTGAATGCGGGTGGAACTGTACTCATGATGGTCAAGGGGCAAGTCGTGGCGTCGGCGGGATCGAACATCATCAACACCGCCACTGTCACCGCCAACATCAAGAATGCGGGAACCACGAGCACCGACACCGAGTTGACCACGGTGAAGCCCGCGATTGATCTGACAGTCACAAAGGCTGACTCGCCGGATCCGGTCTGCGCCCACTCGTGGCCGACGTCTGGAGCGAAACCGGCTCCCGGTCCACCAGACGAACTGGCCCCGGCAGTGTGCCTTGGCGGCCTGACCTACACCTTCGTGATCGGCAACAGCGGCAATACGACGGCCAATAACATCGTGCTCCGCGACCCGCTGCCGGCAGGGCTCAAGTTCGATCACGCTGTCGGTACGGTTGGAGTGTTTTCCGGCGGGTGTTCCTGGGATATGCCCAGCAACGTCGTCACGTGCACCGGCGGTACGCTCGGTCCGGACACCACGAAGACGATCATGTTCGTGATGGTTGCGCCGCCCGGCGTCGGGACGATCTCGAACACCGTCACCATCGATCCGGCGAACGCGATCTTCGAAGCCGACGAAACCAACAACACAGCCACACAGACAACGCAGGTTGCGACCGGCATCGACCTCACGATCCTCAAGCAGGACAACGGCAATAACTTCATCACTGGAACCGCGCTTCCGGGGTTCGATCCGATTGCCAGAAGCGGCGCTCAGACCTACACGATCCTGGTGGACAACATCGGGCCACAGGATGCGGCGAACATCATGGTTCGCGACACGTTGCCGGCTAATACGATTCTGCGATCGGCAGAGGGCGATCATGGCTTCACCTGCTCGCAGACGGGACTGTTCGTGGACTGCGTAGGCGGACATGTTTTAGGAACCGAGAGCGAGGTCTACGCTGGTAGCGGAAAGGACCACGCGACGATCGTCATCAAGCTGTTCGCGCAGTCGGCAGTGGGCACGATGCACAACGAGGTGGTCGTCGATCCACTCAACCAGATTGCCGAGATCAACGAAAACAACAACTTCGACATCGAGAACACGAAGGTCGAGAACGGAGCCCCCGGGGCGTTCAACGATCTGACGATCGACAAGACTGATACGGATGCAGCCGGTCCAACGTGGGATGACGGCGCCGGTCCCGATCCGGTGGTGCCTGGTGGAACCGTCACCTACAAGATCCTGGTCACGAACCTGGGATCCGACCCAGCCGTTGATGTGGCAGTCCGTGACGTACTACCTGCGAGCGTGACGTTCATCTCGGCCAAAGACGTGAGCGGAGGCCCGGCGACGGCGAAGTTCACCTGCTCTGCTGGCGCCGGGATCGTGGACTGCACTGGCGCCACCATCGCCGGCACTGACGCGTCCCTGCTTCCAGGAGTTCCCGCGGAGCGCGCGATCGAGATCAAGGTCCAGGCGCCGAACAAGCAGGGTGCGTTGTTGAACCAGGCGTTCGTCGATCCGGACAACACCATTCCGGAAGGGAACGAACTGAACAACACCGACAGCGAGACTACGACCGTGTCCTCTCTGATCAACCTGGCGATTACAAAGACCGGTCCAAACACCTCGAGCCAGAGCCAGGTCACAGACTACGTGATCACGCTCGAAAACCAGCCAGCGTCTGGGAGCACTGGCCAGGTCGCCGAGAATGTCGATATGCACGATCCGCTGCCCGTTGGCCTGATTCCGCTTGCCGTGGATACCGGTACGGGTAACAACTGGCAATGCCAGGTCGCCGAGAACGCGATCAATGTGCTCGATTGCGTCGGCGATCTGGAGCCGAACGTCGCCAACGGTCCGGACAAGAAGGTGACGATCAAAGTCACCGTCTTCATGACCGCCGAGGGCGGACGCTCGCTCGACAACGAGGCCTGTATCGACACGCTGCTGAAGATTGAGGAGTTCGATCCACCTGGAGAGGGGGACAACTGCTCCACGCACTCGTCGTTGATCACCGGCAAGCCGAAGCTGTCGCCCGACATCCTGATTTCGAAAAATGTCGACAAGACGCTGGCCTCCGCTGGTGAAAACCTGAAGTACACCATCGTTGTGGCGAATGCCGGAACTGCTAAAGCGAAGACTGCGGTCAAGGTGACCGACACACTGCCAAACACGGTCACGCTTGTTGGCACGCCGGTCACGACAAATAACTGGACGTGCGACACGACGGCTCTGCCGACCATCACGTGTCAGGATGACGGCTCGGGGCTCGACGTTGGAGCGTCGATCACGATCACGCTGAACGTGACGATCAACGACAACGTGACTACCCCGATCGCCAATACCGCGGAGGAGGTCGGCACGGCCACCGTAGATCCAGGCAGCGACACAAATGTCGAGTACGTCGACGAAGTGAACAACGCCAACAACGCGTCGACCGTAACCACGTCGATCAGTGGAGCGCCATTCGACCTGTTGATCGCTGAGATCACGGATTCACCCGATCCAGTGACTGTTGGTCAGCCGCTGCGGTACACCGTCACTGCAGCCAACGGTGGCACTCAGGACGCGCTCAACGTCGTCATCAGAGTGTTCATGCCTCCCGTGACCGATGCGACGTTCGTCAGCGGCGATGGCAGTAACGGATTCAACTGCTCCGCGCTCGGAGCGGTGTTCCCGAACGCCATCGACTGCACGGCCGCCAACATGCCGGCCGGTGGGACCACCACGATCACGGTAAACCTGACACCGACGGCGCCGCCGCCGGCCGATCTCACGCTCACGGCGAAGATCGACGTGGACGATGTCTTCAAGAACGAGACCGATGAAGGCAACAACACTCAGTCGGAAACCACGACGGTCTCCGGAACAGTGTGTGTGAACTGCGTCGATCTGGTGGCCTCGCAACTGTTCGCCACGCCAGATCCGGCGAACCTCGGAGGCGACGTAGTGTTCAAGTTCGTCGTCGTCAATGTCGGGGACACGCCAACGACGCTGGATCCGAATAACGTGGCCCAGCCGCTGGCGTCGCTGGACCTGGCTGCTGCGGGAACGTTCAGGTACACGTCGTTCTCGTCGTCGGATCCGACGATTACGTGCACGCCTGCTCCTCCCAATCCGTCGCTGCCGATCCAGCTCCTGAAGCTGAATTGCTACGGCAACCTCGGGCCCGCTAAGGGCGTCATCCTGTCGGTCAGGGCGAGCACATTGGCCGGCAGCAGCATCACCGCAGTTGGAACGGCGGATCCGGCTCTCCTGATCCCCGAACCGTCCCCGAACGGCGAGAACAACAACCAGCTCTCGCAGTCCGTGGTGATCAAGTAGATCGCATGATGTCAGGGGGTGGCCGTCGGGCTGCCCCCTGGCGGCGTGAAACCATTAACGCTTCAGAGGCTTCACAATGAAAATCGCAGTCGTCCGGGTTTCCACCGGCGTGCTCGTTGCCGTTGCACTTGTGATCGCCGGCGCGGCCGTCCGCCACGCGCCAGCAATCGGTAACGCCGTAGTCGAAGCGCAGGACTGTGCCCGGCACTACGTTGCCGGCGGCGATCACTATCCGGCAGGCCATGAAATAGAGGAAGCGGAACGGTATCCGAACCACCTTCGCGAGGATCACCTCAAGACCTGGGGACCCTGGTGTCTCTACAACGTCGCCAAGAACGAGACGACGTCAGCGAGCTACATCTCCGGCGGGCAGCTGGCGCAGACATGGAATCTTCGGCCCGATCTGATCACGCTGACGATTGGGGAGGAAAACACGACCGTCATCAATCTCGTCACCGAATGTTTCGACGATGTCAAAGACCACAAGTTTGCCGAGGCCAGCGGCTGCGCGGCTGCGATCCTGGGTAATTCGTCGCTGTGGACAAGCCTGAATCTCAATCTGACGACGACCTTTCAGCAGTACCGCGTGATCATGGCCGGGCGTCCCAAGCTGGTTGTTGCGGTGACCGGATATCCGAACATGTATCCGAAATCACTCGACGTCGCGCCGAAAATCGTCGAGCTCTGCGTCCCCTTAATCGATACGATTCCGACGTGCACGGCGCGATGGGTGCAGTTACCACCTGCCCTCGAACTCATCGATCAGGTTTTCAAAAAGCTGAATACAACGATCGAGAACGCGGTGAAGCCGTTTGCGATTGGATCGAACGGCCGATTTGTGTTCGTCGATACCTACACGAAAATGCGCGACCACTGCATGAAAATGGAAGTCGAGATCAAGACGAAGGTCGAGCACCCGGAAGAGGAAGGCGCGGTCCACGATCACAATTCACCGAAGGTGAACTTCGGTTGTTCGGAGCCGTGGTTCAAGGCTGGTGATGACGGGACCGCGATTCCGTTTTATCTCGACCCTGCCGCCATCGGCATTCTCATCGATCGCAGCCAGACGACGTCGGGGATGGGTGTACATCCAAACGACGACGGCAACAAGTGCATCAGCGATCTCATCTGGGAAGCCGATACCTTGGAACCTGGTGTCACGCCGTTGAAGTGGAAGCTTTCGGTGCCGGAAGCGCCGAAAAGCGATATTTGTCAGTAATTAGTTAGGGAAAAAGGAAAGGGAAAAGAGTTGCTACAATCGGAACCGTGGCACTCGACGAACGCGCATTTTTCTCAGAAAAGCCGGAAACCCGCCCGGGACGCTATCAATGCCCGAGGTGCCGGCGCACGAACGACTACAGCATCCGTTGGGTTCGGCGTGTAAAGAAGGATCGCCTGCCTCCCGGAGCCGACGACCAGGACCGCGCGAAATTCGCCAAGCTGCGGGATTACCTGCTGCGGCTCGACGATGAAGTGACCTGCCGGACGTGCAGCAAGAAGTTCGAGATTCCCTCGCAGCATTCGCTGATGTTCGTCGACCAGCTCGAAGGACTTCCAAAAGACGACGATCTCGACGCCGAAATCGCCGCAGCATCGGGAGAACCCGAGCCGGCCCCCTCCAAACCTGCTCTTCCGGCACGATTCACCCGGCCATCGCGAGGCTGGAAGGGGTAAGCTGTGATAGGCTCGCCGGGTTCTTCCAACTAAATCGGCACCCGCAACCATTTCGGGAATAGCACTGGAGGTCGTAATGCGTGTGTCTCTGAGGGGATGGGTTCCTGGGGTCCTGGCAGGCGTGTTGGTACTGGCGATCTCGAGCCTGGCGCTGGGGCAGGATAAAGATCCGGCGAACGGCACGTGGAAACTGAATGTCGCGAAATCGAAATTCAGTCCCGGTCCTGCACCGAAGGAAATGACGGCGACGATCGAGTCAGCGGGCGCCGGACGTCACGTCGAGGTGACTGGCGTCACCGGCGACGGGGCGCAGTTGAAGTGGGGCTACAGCGGCAACTACGACGGGAAGGATATTCGCGTCACGGGGTCGAACCCCGATGCCGATGTGGTGATGTTGCGCCGCTTGACGCCGACGACTGTTCGCAGCACCTACAAGAAAGACGGGAAGCGAACGCTGGTCAATGGCGTCAGTGTCTCAGACGATGGGAAAACGCTGACGGTTGCGCAGAGCGGCGTCAACGGCAAAGGGGAAACGGTCAAGAATTCGCTGGTCTTCGACAGGCAGTAACCGTCGAACTGCTGCGCAGGCGGACGGCAGGCATCGCCTGCCGCTCGCCTGACGACCTTTACGGCGTCAGTTCGCGCACGGGTCGCACCTCCACGCTGCCCTCGCGAGCGGGAGGGATCTTCGCCGCCATGTGAATGGCCTCATTCAGATCTCGCGCGTCCAGCAAGTAGAAACCGGCGAGCTGTTCCTTGGTTTCCGCAAACGGCCCATCCGTGATCGAAACCTTGCCGTTCCGCACGCGCACCGTTGCCGCAGTTGCAACCGGCTGAAGCGCTTCGGCCGCGACAAGCATTCCACTCTTTCTGAACCCATCGCCGCACGCCATGCACTCCTTGTCGGGGACGGCGCGAAGTTTTGCTTCTTCAAGGTACACAAGACACAAGTACTTCATAGCTTCCCCAACTGACGCTCCAGGAATCGACGCTCCGGATCCTGTTTCGTCAGCGCAATGGCGCGCTCGTACGCAGCGCGAGCATCGTTGACGCGGCCGAGCCGACGGCACAAATCGGCACGCGCGGCATGTGCCAGTCGATAGTCGACAAGATCACCGCGCGCCAGGATATCGTCGATCAGTTTTACGCCGGCGTCCGCGCCGTCGCGCATCGCCACGGCGACCGCACGGTTCAACTCGACGATCGGTGACGGGTCGGTACGCAAGAGCGCGTCATACAACCCGACGATCTCATTCCAATCCGTTGCCGCAGCATCTGCCGCTTCGGAGTGGACCGCAGAAATCGCCGCTTGAATGGTGTAGGCCCCAAAGCGCCGCGACAGCAACGCCTGCTCAACGAGCCCTGTGCCTTCCGCGATCATCGTTCGATCCCACCGCGATCGATCCTGATCGTCGAGCCGAACCAACTCTCCAGCAGGCGACGTGCGCGCCTCTCGCCGCGACTCGTGGAGCAGCATCAACGCCAGCAAGCCAAGCACTTCGGGCTCGGGCAGGAGTTCCGCCAACAGGCGGCCAAGCCGGATCGCCTCTGCTGACAGATCGGCTCGCGTCAGGAGTTCACCCGACGAGGCTTCGTACCCTTCATTGAACACGAGATAAATGACACGAAGCACTGCGTCCAGCCGTCCCGGCAGCTCGGCTGGAGTTGGCACCTGATAAGGAATGCGAGCCTCGCGAATCTTCGACTTCGCGCGCACGATCCGCTGTGCAAGCGTCGGTGCCGGAGTGAGGAATGCCTGGGCAATCTGCTCGGTCGTGAGTCCGCACACCTCACGGAGTGTCAGTGCGACTTGCGCATCCGGTGCGAGCGCGGGATGACAGCACGTAAAGATCAGCCGGAGCCGGTCGTCGTCGACGCTTTCTTCGTCCGCCCACGCGGCCGTATCGATGACGGCCACGTCGCCCCGCTCACCGACATCATCGAGCGCGTCGAAACGTGAGCGGCGGCGAAGTCCATCGATGGCTTTGAATCGTCCGGCTGAGACGAGCCAGGCCCGCGGGTTTGCCGGGACTCCATCTCGCGGCCATTGCTCGAGCGCGGCTTTGAACGCGTCATGGAGAGCCTCTTCGGCAACGTCGAAGTCACCGAGTAAACGGATGAGCGTCGCGAGAACCCGACGGGAGTGCTCAACATAGACGGCGTTCACCGCCTCACGCACTGGATCGGTCGTGGACACAACCACCAATCACACCATCTTCGGTGATTGAGCGCAACCCGGTGTTCTGAGGGAGTGAAGAACAGAGCGGGAGGGACCAAGCGGTCCCTCCCTGATGAGTGGGCGAATTTTAGTTGCTGCAGGACGACGAGATCTTACGGATCGATCGAGCCTGGAGGTGCTTCTCGCTCAACGTACCGGTGACGCCGACCCGATACCCGACGTGGCTCGACAGCTGTACCCGGTGACCCGGGTCGACAACTTCTACCGTGGCCGTTCCCTTCTTGAGGAACGCGGTCTTCCAGCTCCGCGACTTCGGTGCATCGACACCGTCGGTGTCCGTCAGACGATACGTATCGTTCGACTGTTCGAGGCAACCGAAGATCGTTACCGGAGCGGTCTTTGCCGCGCTGGTTTTTGACGCATCCATTTCGCTGTTGGTCGACACTGGCGACACGTCCACGATCGCTGTCGACACCATCGGCTTTGGCTTGGGCGCCGGAACTCCAGCGTCCGGATGGACTTCGGTCGACACCTCGGCGCGCGGACTCGGTGACATTTCACGCGCTGCAATCACGATGACCGCGCCGGTCACGCACATGGCCGTCACGAGCATCGCGCCCGCACCGAACTGACGCTTTGACGGTGCACTGGTCTTCGAGCTCGCGGTTGCTGCCGCCGTTGATTTCTTCGAGGCTGCAGAAGCCTTCGAACGCGTGGCTTTCTTCACGGGCATCGATGGTTCCTCCTTCGCAAAAGCTGCGACACGGGGTCTTCAGCAAAGGAGGTGCCCGGTGCGAGCCCAGAGGAGAGTGGTGTAAGCGATTGGCGGAATGCGGTTTAGTCGGGCGAACCGGCTCACCGCTGGTCGTGTGTCAGAAGCGACACACCGAAATTGTCAGCGGCCAACGAATGCTGCCGTTGGATCGGGCTCGAGCTTTCCTCCGGTCTGTAGATGGAACAACGGCTGTAATTGCGGAACCACCTTGCCCAGTGCTTCCGCCACCATTCGCCCCACGACATCGCTGCCCTTGGCGTTCAGGTGCGTGCGATCGATTTGTCCCTTGTCATCGCGCGGGCTGAGATCCGCCCACACATCATCACCGGCGTGTTCAGCGTCGGCACGGCTGATCGCGTGGAGATCGACGAGCGGCACATGTTTCTCGGCAGCAAGGTTGCGCACGACTTCCACGTACGGAGTCTGTGTCGTCTTGATCGTTCCATCGGGGTTGAAGATTCGCCGCACCAGCGAGGTCACAAGAACCGGCGTCGCCCCAATGGCTCGTGATTCGTCAACGTAGCGCGCCATGAATGCTCGATACGTCGTTTGCGGATCAGTCTCCCGCTCGGGACCCTTGCCCGGTTCGTCATTGTGGCCGAATTGAATGAGATAGTACTGGCCGCGTGCGGCGAGCGCCTTGGACCAGAGTCCCTCGTCGATGAAGCTCTTCGAGCTGCGACCGTTTGCCGCCACGTTCACCACTTCAACATCGTCGTTGGCGAGCCGTCGAAAACCGGGGCCCCACCCCGAATCCTCAGCGACGGTCGAGTCCCCCACGAGGACAATACGCATGCGCGCTGGTTGCGTATGAACGACCGCGGAGCCGTTCGCGATCATCGCAGCCGCAAGGACCGCTGAGACGACAATTGAATCCCTCATCACTGATCACTAATCCTAGATCCCTGAATCACCAATCGCCGAATCACCAATCGCCGAATCACCAATCGCCGAATCACCAATCGCCGAATCACCAATCGCGGATGGTGGATTAGTGACTAGTGATCAGTGATTCAGTCAGTCCGCGCGAAGCGCGGCAGCAGGATCGATGCGAGTCGCGCGTCGGGCGGGATGATAGGCGGCGAGGGCGGCGGCGGCCATAACCGCGACCGCGCCGCCGGCGAAGGCGGCTGCATCGACGAGCGAAATGGTGTTCAGACGAATGACTGCGCTCAAACTCTTCAACGAAGCAAATGCGATAACGAGGCCGATAACGCCGCCTGCTGCAGCAAGGCGTGCGGACTGACGCACCATCAATTGAACGACACCCGCGGCCGTCGCCCCGAGGGCGATCCGGATACCGATCTCGCGCGTGCGCTGGCTCAGCATGTAAGTCAACACGCCATAGAGGCCAGACACGCTGAGAATCAGCGCAAGGGCGCCGAGCAGGAAGCCGACGGTGGAGGCCGCCTTCAGTGGATAGATCTGCAGCGCGTGTAATTCCTCGAGCGGCAGCATTTCAAACACTTGTGGGTCACCGGCAACCCGTCGAAATACATCGTCCAAAGCGTTGGCCGCGAGACGGCTCCCCATTCGACCGCGAATGAGCGCAGCGATGGCATGCGTGCTGTCTGCGGTCGTTGGGAAATAGATGTGCCCGGTATCGCGCCCGTCGACGAGAAAACCACTTACAAGGTCGGGCGTCACTCCGATGACAGTGACTTCTTCGTAACCCGGCAATTCATCGACCGGTCGTCCTTCCGGACGTTCGATCTTGATGACTTTTCCAATCGGGTCGGCGCCGGGCCAGAACTGACGCACCGTGGCTTCGCTGACGATGGCAACGCGTGCCTCGGAGCGCGCCTCGTTGGCGAAGAAGCCGCGGCCGCGAACGATCGGAACACGCAACAAGGAAAAGTACTCGGGCGAAACGAACGTGTACCGGGTCGCGGCAGCGGAACCGGCCGCGATCGGAGCGGCGGCAATTGTTCTCGAGCGGATAAACAGCGGGTTGCCGCCTGTGACGGCGATCTCCTCAACCCTCGCATCGGTGGCAAGAAGAGGCGCCACCCGTCGTAAGAGATCTCCTTCCGATCCGCGCACGTTGATTGAGAAGACACCGTCTGTCTGGTACCCGAGGTCGAGTGATCCCACGGCCAGACCGTTGCGAGCGAGAGTGACCGCGACAACAACGAGCACAAGCGAGACGGCAACCTGTGCGATGACCAGTGCCTGGCGCAATCGTGAAACCTGACGTCCGCTTCCGCCTTCACCGCGGACCGAATCGATCAATGAAAGCCGGGATGCCCGCAGGGCAGGGACGAGCGCGAACAGGCCGGTCGCCACAACGGCCGTACCCAATGCGAACAGGAATACTCGATGATCGAGCGTCAGCGGGACGAGGCGCAGCATTCCGGCAACTGAAGCCGGCAGCGTTCTGAAGAACATGGCAACGCCGGCACGAAGAGCGAAAGCCGACATCGCGAGCGCTGTGAACCCCGACACGATTGAAATCACCAACCCCTCGGTCACGAGCTGACGTACGACACGATTGCGGCTCGCACCCAGGGACAGTCGAACAGCGATTTCACGGTGCCGCGCCATGGCCCGCGCCAGCATGACGTTCGAGACGTTTGCACAGGCGGTCACCAGAACCAGCGCGAACGCCGCGAAGATCGGCGAGAGCAGCGCAAGCATGTCGAGCGAAAGCGCATTCCGGGTGGCTGGTTCGACATCTGCACGAACACCCTCGCCGGCGTTGGCGACGACGGCTGCCATGAAAGGCGTCAACGCCGTCTCGGCATGTTCTGCGGAAACGTCCTGGCGAAGCCGGACGGTTATTTCGATCGTTCTTTCGTTCACCCCGATCAGCTTCGGGTCCGCGAGTGCGGCGTACGTGGTGAGCGGCACCCAGATGTCCCTGGGCGAGTCGTCTAGACCGACGAATTCCGGTCGAAGGACAGCCGCGACCCTGAATGGATGGCCGTTCAGATCGACGTAGGTGCCGACAACCCCCGGATCGCGCGCGAAGAGACGTGTCCAGGCCTGATGGCTAAGCACGAGCGCGTGTCCTTCGGCGCGCTCGAGCGACGTCCGTCCGAGCAAAACGCCCGGCCCGAGCGTTTCGAAATAGTCATCCGAGATGAGCGCGGCTGCCAGCGGACGGCCCTCGGATGTCACGAAGCGCGTGCTCTCGGCGACAACGCCATCGAACAGGTCGGTTCGATCGCGCAGCTCCTGATAGTCGCTCCAGCGGAAGGCCTTGCCACCCGATTTCTCCGATCGCCAGCCTATCTGGTAGAGCGTTGATGGGCGACGCACCGCGTACGGACGCAACACGTAGGCGTTGAACACCGTAAACGCCACGGTGGCGAGCCCAATGCCGACCGCCAGCGTCAACACAGTCGTGGCGAAGAATGCCGGACTGTGCCGCAGTGTTCTCGACGCGTAGCGCAAATCCTGCACGAACTGTTCGAGCCACACCCATCGGCTCGTTTCATAGAAGCGCTCCTTCACGAGCGCCACGTTGCCGAAGGCTCTTCGAGCCTCTGCATTTGCGCGATCGCGGCTCCATCCATCGGCGACGAGTCGATCGGCTTCCAGATCGAGGTGAGCCTGAATTTCTGTTGAGAAGTCGTCGGAGGAGCGACGTCGGCGAAAGAAGGACATCACCCTTTCTCCGGTTCAGGGCCGAGCACTCGTGACATCGCCGCGGCGAGACGCCTCCACTTCGTGGATTCATGGGCGAGCTGATTGCGTCCGCTCTTGGTCAGCGTGTAGAACCGCGCCTTGCGGTTGTTCGAAGACGTTCCCCACGTGGCGGTGATCCAGCCTCTTTCTTCCAATCGTTGCAGGGCGGGATACAGGGCGCCGTGCTCGACGAGCAGTTCGTTGTCCGATGACTGCTGGATCGCGCGGGCGATGCCCTGACCATGCTGCGGGCCGAAGATGAGCGTACGGAGAATGAGCACATCGAGGGTGCCCTGCATGAGCTGAAGACGACCTGCGCGTCGGGTAGACATCCAACCTGAGGATCGGTGATCTTGGGTCAGATGTCAACCCGAAGAACGTGTCGCGAGATGGGGTTTTTGCCTGCCCTAATTAATGTCGTTGTTATAGGCTGTGCCCAGCCATGGTGTCGAAATCTCTCTGCCTGTGGGTCGCCGTTGTCGCGTTGATCGCTCTTCAGGGCGACCAGAGATCCGTGGTCGCAGAACGGGCGATGAAGTTGACTCGCGATGCGGTGTGGAAACCGGTGACGTCAATTGCCGTCGGGTTCCCGACGTATCACCCGCAGGGCATGGTCAAGATCGGCGACACGTTCTACGTGACGTCGGTCGAGATCAAGGTGCCGACCACGCGCTTTCCGAAACCGGTGGATGGATACGATCGCGACCCGGGTCAGGGCATCGGGCATCTGTTCAAGATCGACAGAACCGGAAAGCTGCTCGCCGACCTGCCCCTCGGTGAAGGAACCATGTATCACCCCGGCGGCATCGACTACGACGGCACGAATATCTGGATACCCGTGGCGGAATACCGTCCCGACAGCCGTTCCATCATCTATCGTGTCGATCCCGCGCGCATGCAGGCGGCCGAGGCCTTGCGCTTCGCCGATCACATCGGCGCCATCGTTCACAATACCGACGACAACACGCTGCACGGCGTCAGCTGGGGCTCGCGGCGGTTTTATCGCTGGACGCTCGACACGCAAGGGAAGGTCACCAATGCCGATGTGCCTCCCGACAAGCTGCGGGTAATGAACCTCTCGCACTACGTCGATTACCAGGACTGCAAGTACGCAGGTGGGCGGCGGATGCTGTGCTCCGGCGTGACCGAGCTGCGTCAGCGTCCTGATGCGCCCCCCTTCCGACTCGGCGGACTGGAGTTGATCGACCTCTCCGGCGGGCGCCCGCTCCATCAGGTGCCAGTGCTGCTGTGGACTGCCGACGGCGTTGACATGATGCACAACCCTGTATGGATCGAGCCGTCCGCCACCGGCCTGCGCGGCTATTTCATGCCCGAAGACAACACTTCCACCATCTATATCTACGACGTCGACGTGAAGTAGCCCGCCGTGGCTTTCATGTTCCGTAAAAGGTGGCTGGCACCTTTCCGGGAAAGGTGCCAGCCACCTTTTACGGTTTTTGAACGCGCCGCGATCTGTCTTCTCCACTTGACATCCCAGTGAAGTCATGGCATCGTTCCACTGGTATGGCCAGTGAAGGCAGTAACCGCGTCGAACTCCTGCAGGGCACCCTCGATTTGATCGTCCTGCGCGCGCTGACGACCATGGGACCGCAGCATGCGTATGGACTCGCCGCCAGGCTCGAACAGATTGCCGATCATCCGTTCTCAGTGAATCAGGGGACCCTGTACGCTGCCCTCGTGCGTCTGGAGCAGAGCGGCTGGATCAAGAGCACCTGGCAGAAAACGGAAAACAATCGCGAGGCGAAGTACTACGCGGTCACCAGGACCGGGACCCGCGCGCTGGAGAAGCAGACCGAGCGCTGGCAACGGCTCGCCGGGCTGGTGAACAAGCTCTTGCTCGGGGAGTCGTCGTGATCGGACACCTGCGTCGATTCGTGCGGCGGCTGCAGAGTCTATTTCGCCCGTCCCGTGCCGATCGCGAATTGACGCGGGAGATTAACTCGCATCTCCTTCTTCTCGAGGACGAGTTTCGCCGTCGCGGCCTGTCCGACGACGACGCGCGATATGCCGCGCGGCGTGCGTTTGGCGGTGTCGAACAGGCGAAGGAATCGCAGCGCGATGCACGCTCCTTCCGGTGGCTCGACGACGCCCGCCGCGATGTTCAATACGCGGCTCGCATGCTGCGCCGTTCGCCGGGATTCGCGATCGCGGCGGTCTTGACTCTCGCGCTTGGTATCGGTGCCAACTCCGCGATCTTCACCGTCGTGCATGGAGTGATCCTGCGCCCGCTGCCATATCCTGACCCTGACCGGCTGATTGGTGTTGTGCAGCAGCACAAGTCGTTTGGCGTCGACGTCGTGACCCTGCCGGACTACCTGCAATGGCGCGATGAGGCGAAATCGCTGAGCGCTCTCGCCGGGGCGTGGAGAATTACCGTCAACCTCACCGGTGTCGACGAACCGGAGCGCCTCGGCGGCGCCGCGGTCACGTCGAACCTCTTTCGTACGCTCGGCGTGGGTCCACAACTCGGGACAACGTTTCCTGACAGCGCGAGCGACTCGCAATCGGTTGTTTTGTCGGACCGGCTCTGGCGCCGGCACTTCGGCGCCACGGCGAACGCGTTGGGGCGGACGGTCTCGCTCAACGGCGTGCGACGAACAGTGATCGGGGTGATGCCGCCTGGATTCGCGTGGCCGGAAGGCGTCGAGCTCTGGATCCCGCTGGTGCCAGAAGGCGGGATGAACCGCGGGTATCACCAGCTGCAGGTTGCGGGCAGGCTGGCCACGGGGGCAACGCTGGCGGATGCGCGCGCCGAACTCGCAGCGCTCGCCGCGCGATCGGCCAACACGTTCCCGGCGACCAACAAAGACTGGGGCGTCCAGGTGTCGTCGCTGCTCGATTACACGGTCGGAGCGGCGTCCCGCTCGCTGTTGATCCTGGCCGGCGCGGCCGGATGCGTGCTGCTGATTGCGTGCGCGAACGTGGGCGGCTTACTCACGGCGCGCGCGCTCGCCCGGCGCAAGGAAGTCTCGCTGCGCACAGCCCTCGGAGCGAGCCGCTCGCGAATCCTGCGGCAGCTCCTGACCGAGAGTGTCTTGCTTTCGCTCCTCGGCGGAATCGCCGGCGTCATCGTCGCCGAGTTCACAATCCCCGCGCTGCTGTCGCTGACGACACTGCCGCGTGCGGCGGACATCGCTCTTGACATGCGAATGTTGTTGGCCACGCTGATCGCGTCGGTCTGCGCCGGTCTGGCGTTCGGGCTCGCGCCCGCCGCGGCGACCTCTCGCGTCGCGGTGACCACAGCGACGCGGGTCCGTGGCGACGTGGCGTCAGGTTGGCTGCGGTCGTCGTTGCTCGTTTTCCAGCTGGCCGCCGCCGTCGTCTTGCTCACTGGTGCCGGACTGCTGCTGCGAAGCTTCTACAAACTGCAAACGGTGGACACTGGCCTGAACCTGGATCGCATCCTCACGGCGCGGTTCTTTCTGCCGCGCGCCAGCTATCCCGTGGAGCGAAACATATCCTTGTATCAAGAGATGATCGCAAGGACGAAAGCATTACCGGACGTCGCCGACGCGGCAGCCGTGAGCGTGTTTCCGTTCTCGGGGGTCAGCGCCAACGTCGCCTTCACAGTTCCGAGCCGACCTCCGTCCGAGACATTGTTGACGGCGAACTTCGCCGCGGCTACGCCCGGTTATTACGGTGCCATGGGCATTCCACTCCTGGCCGGCCGAAGCTTCGACACGTCGGATAGTGCCAATGCGCCGTTTGTTGCCGTCATCAACCAGTCGATGGCAGAGCGATACTTCCCGGGTGAGAATCCAATCGGCCAGTCCATCCAGATTCTTGGTCCAAAACCCAGGCAGATTGTCGGCATCGTTCCCAACCTGCGCCAGCGTGCGCTGCATCTTCCCGCCGAGCCGGAAATCTACGTTCCACATGCGCAATTCCCCTCAGGCGGGATGTTCCTCGTCGTCCGCACGAAAGACGACCGGCCGCAGCGAGTTGCGACAGCCGTTGGTGCGACGGTGCGTTCGGTAGATCGCGACGTGCCAATTGCCAGCCTTCTTACCGCCAATCAGCTACTGAACGAGACCATGTCGTCTCGGACGCTCAACCTGGTGCTGCTGTCTGTCTTTGCGGCGCTGGCGCTGATGCTATCGGTGGTTGGCGTTTACGGCGTGCTCGCCTTCACCGTGTCGCGCCAGACAGTCGAGATCGGCATCCGTATGGCGCTCGGGGCGGCGCGACGAGACGTCTTGCTGCTGATGGTTCGAAAAGGACTGGCGCCCGTCGTCATCGGTGTTGCGTGTGGCCTTGCGGTCGCCTTTGCGTCGACACGGGTTCTGCGGACGTTGCTGTTCGATGTCGGACCGTCGGATCCCGCAACCCTCGTCGGTGCGGTTGTCATTCTTCTTGCCGCCAGTGTCGTCGCCGTTCTCGGTCCGGCACGGCGAGCTGCGAACGTCGATCCGCTGGCCGCATTGAAAACCGATTAAGGATCGTGCGACGTCTCGGTACATGAAAACGGCCGGCGGAAAACCGCCGGCCGTTTCCATTCGGTAGGGACGTCTCAGCGACTTCCCCCGGTAGTGTTTGCCATGCATGCACCTCCCGGCCGCGACCGATTCATGTTCGCCCGGTGAGGGCCGTGGTCGCTCGAGCCTTTTTTGCGCCATCGCAGAGCGAGGCGGACTGACATCTCAGAATAGCATGGATGACGCGGTCTGAAGGCCGCGCCCTGCACGGCGATGCAGGGCGGGGTCTTTAGACCCCGCCGGCGAAGTGCTATCGTTCTGCCGAACTCAGCGATGGCCACGCTCCTCCAAACACGCGACCTCAAGAAGCACTACCAGATGGGCGCGTCAGTTGTCCGCGCGCTTGACGGCGTATCGCTGTCGGTCGAGGAGGGAGAATTCGTCGCGCTGCTTGGGACATCCGGTTCCGGCAAGTCAACGCTCCTCAATCTGATTGCCGGACTCGACCGGCCGACGGACGGATCGCTGCAAATCTTCGATCGCGACCTTGCGCAGATGTCGAGCGAAGAACTCAGCCTTCATCGACGGCACAACGTCGGCATCATTTTTCAATCCTTCAATCTCGTGACGACGATGACGGCGCGCGAGAACATCACGCTGGCGATGATGTTTGCTGGTGTGCCGCGTGCCGCACGCGATACCGCTGCCCATACCCTGCTCGAAGCGGTGGGCCTCGGCGGCCGGCAAGGCCATCGTCCTCGCGAACTGTCGGGCGGGGAACAGCAACGTGTTGCGATCGCTCGCGCGCTGTCGAACAAGCCGCACTTGCTGCTGGCCGACGAGCCAACCGGAAATCTCGACAGCCACACGTCGCGCGACATCCTCGGGATTCTCAAGAACCTCAATGAACGTGAGGGGAAGACCATCATCATGGTCACCCATGACGCGTCGCTCGCCGATGCGTACGCCAACCGTACGGTCACGTTGCTCGACGGCGTGATCATCGATCAACGAACACCATCACGCGTATGACGTTTCGCGACACGCTCGGCCTGGCGCTCCGGAATCTCGGCGAGGCGAAGCTGCGCACCTCGTTGACCACGCTCGGCGTATCGATCGGTATTGCGTCGCTCGCGGGCATGGTGTCGCTTGGCGTCGGACTTCAGGATCAGTTCGTGGCTCGATTCACCAAGTCCGGACTGTTCGACAGCATTACCGTTACACCGGGGCAGGACGTTCCAGGCGGCCTCGCGACGATGGCGCGGGCAGGCCGTCGCGGCTTCGGCGCGAACCGACGCGCGCAACCTAGCGCCCCTTCAGCGGGCGCGACACCACTCCGATCGGACTTGAACGAGGAGACCATCAAAGAGCTCGCGGCACTTGATGGGGTGAGAGAGGTCTATCCGAACGTGCGCGCGCCAGTCGAAGCGAAATACGGAAGTGACTCTGAGGGGCTGCTGGCGGCGGGCGTGCCGATGACTGCAAAAGACGAAGGCGCGTTTCAGGCGATCACTTTCGGACGCTTCTTCAGTGATGATGCCGCAAAGGAGTGTTTGCTGAGCCTCGAGATGGCGAAGCGGATCGAGGCCGCCAATCCGCAGGGGCTCATTGGTCACGATCTGATTCTCATCCACGCCGCACCCGGTGCCCGAGTCTCCGTCCCTGCGCCCGGCGAAGGAGGATTGTCCGCAAACGCCTCACGCGTTGAAGAACCGTATCGAATCGTCGGCATCATCGAACGGGAGACCGGTCCCTTCGGTGGTTCGGTTGCCGTATCAGGTTTGATGATCCCGCTCGGCCGCGCGAAGGCGATTGCCGCCGCCACGCGAGCGCTGCAGCAGTCGCTCGTGCCGGAGCGTGTCAGCGAGCGAACCTACAACGCGCTCATCGTCAAGGCGAAGCACGCGCAAGCCGTGCAGGACATCGAAGATCAGATCAAGAAGAAAGGGTTTTCGGCCTTCTCGTTGAACGATGCCTTGCAGGGGGCAAAGCGCGGCTTCATCATCCTCGATATTGTGCTCAGTCTCATTGGCTCGATCGCTCTGGCTGTCTCGTCACTTGGCATCATGAACACGATGGTGATGTCGATCCTGGAACGCACGCGCGAGATTGGGATCATGAAAGCAATTGGCGGCAGCGATGGCGACATTCGCCGTATCTTTCTCATCGAAGCGTCGGCCATCGGTTTCTTTGGCGGCGTAACCGGCGTCGTGCTCGGCTGGATTGTCGGCAGAATCATCAACTTTGGCGCGAATATTTACATCCAGAATCAGGGGGGAACACCGGGCAATCTTTTTTCACTGCCGTTCTGGCTGATTGGTGGAGCGATAGGATTCTCCGTCACGATCAGCCTGCTCGCCGGCAGCTATCCAGCGGCGCGAGCCGCCCGGCTCGATCCAATCCGCGCGCTTCGACACGATTGACCAGGAGTTGCCGTGAAAGCGATCTTTCTTCTCGCTGCCATCCTTGCCGCGCCGCCAGCCTTCGGTCAGACCAAGGCAAAGGCGCAGAACGTTCCGGAGATTTCCTACGAGTCGGTGCCCGGCTTCTTAAAGCTGCCCGCCAACCTGTACCTCGGCGAAGGCATCGGCGTCGCGACCAACTCCAAGGGACATGTCTTCGTGTATACGCGCAGCGGCGACACGCGCCTGTTCGAATTCGATCAGAACGGCACTTTTGTCCGCGAGCTCGGGCAGGGGCTTTACGGATTCGAGTTTGCGCATGCCGTGCGAGTGGATCGCGACGACAACATCTGGGCCGTAGATGAAGGCTCCAACATGGTGATCAAGTTCACGCCGGACGGCCGCGTCGCGATGGTAATAGGACGCCGGCCGGAGGCGGTCGAGGGGCTCGTCGCCGCAACACCAGGCGCGCCGGAACCGCAGCCCGAGCCCTACGTGTTCAGCCGTCCCACCGACGTCGGCTTCGACGCCGCTGGAAACATATTCGTCACAGACGGCTACGGTAACTCGCGGGTCGTGAAGTTCGACAAGAACGGCCGCTTCATGAAGCAGGTCGGCACAAAGGGAAACCAGCCCGGTCAGCTGAATCTTCCGCACACCATGGCGATGGATGCAAACGGCAATGTCTATGTCGGCGACCGCAGTAACGCCCGCGTTCAGGTGTTCGACAACGATCTCAACTTCAAAACGATGTACGACAACGTCGGCAATCCATGGGCCGTCTGCATTTCACCCGGGCCGCACCAATACCTGTTTGTGTCGAACTCGATACCGGATAACGGTCTGGCGCAGTACCGTGACATCACCGGCGAGATCTACAAGATGGAACTCGACGGCACCATTATCGGCAGGTTCGGTAAGCCCGGGAAGCAGCTCGGCGAGTTCAGCACGGTGCACGAAATCGATTGTCGCAATCCCAATGAGCTGTTCGTCGCGGAAATCACGGCATGGCGAGTCCAGAAGATCCTTCTTCGGCCCACTTCATCGGCACGATAGGAGAGATGAATGGTACGGTGGTTTTGTTTCGCTGCGATTCTCGCGACTCTCCTGGCCCCCGGCACATTCCAGGCGCCGGCACCTGCCGAGATTGCCTTTGACGGGTCGGCAGACTTTCTGAAGCTGCCAACGGATACCTATCTCGGGGAAGTCGCAGGCGTTGCGACAAATTCTCGCGGCCAGTTGTTCGTATACACGCGGTCCGGCAACCCGACCGTCGGGCTCGGGAACTCACGTTTGTTCGCGCATGGTGGCTCGCGGCTGTTCGAGTTCGACCGAAATGGAACGTTCGTTCGCGAGATCGGGCAGGGAATCTATGCGTTCCTTGTCGCGCATGCCGTCCGAGTCGATCCGCAGGACAACGTCTGGATTGTCGACGAAGGATCGAACCAGGTCGTCAAATTCAATGCCGACGGGCGTGTGCTGATGATCCTCGGCCGTAAGCCGGAAGCTGTTTCGATCCGGGTCCCGTCGCCGAATCCGTCGGCTGCGCCACCGTCCCGCGGATCGTCTGGCGCACCTGGCGCCGGTGGGGCGGGAGACCAGTTTGTCCGCCCGAGCGACGTCGCGTTCGACAGCGAAGGCAACATCTTCGTGGCCGATGGTCACGGTGCGAACGCGCGGATCGCGAAGTTCGATCGAAACGGTCGGTTCCTTTTGTCATGGGGTTCTCGAGGCAGTGATACCGGCCAGTTCAACGTGCCGCATTCGATTGCCACTGATACTCAGGGGAACGTCTACGTCGCCGATCAGGGCAACAAACGAATTCAAGTCTTCGACGGCAAAGGCGGGTTCAAATCGCAAATGACGAACGTGGGAGTGCCGCATGCGGTCTGCGTCAGCGGCGGAGCTCATCAATATCTATATAGCTCCCACGCTGGGGACCAATACGGCATGGACGACGCCGCGATCTATAAGCTGGCATTGGATGGACGTGTCGTCGCGAAGTTTGGAACCGCTGGGAAGCAGCTCAAGCAATTCGGATTAGTAAACGCAATCGACTGTCGAACCGAGAATAGTTTGTACGTAGGCGAGCTGACGAACTGGCGTGTCCAGAAATTGACGCTCCATCCTGGTCGGTGAGGCACGATCGGCCGATTCTGGCCAATTCTGACGTAGAATAACGGCACAGCCCGATGTTGTCGTCTGCTGCATTTGTTCTCTTTTCGCTTCTTGCGGTTGCCCCGCCCGAAGGGCAGATCCTCCAGGTGGCCCCTCTCGCGCGCGGCGACCAGGTGCTTGTTTCCTTCAAGCTGACACAGGAGCCCACCGAAGAGATCCGCAATGCGATTCACAGCGGCCTGACGGTCAGTCTCGTTTACAAAGTCGATCTGCGACGCGGCTCGAGCGTCTGGTTCGACCGCACGATTGAGTCGGCAGTCGTCACCGCAACGGTGCGCTTCGACAATCTCACGAAAAAATACGCCGTGACGCGCGCCATCGACGGCCGGATCGATCGGGCCGATTCGATGGAGCGTGAAGATGCCGCGTGGACGTGGCTGACCAATCAATTCGAGCGGTTGCCGCTGTTTCGCAGCGAGTCGCTCGAGGTGAACGCCGAATACTATGTGCGCGTCCGCGCGCACACGACTCCGCGCATCATGTCGTTCGTATGGCCGTGGCAGGCCGACGACGTTGTCGGTCTGGCCAAATTCACGTTCATGCGGTGATGCGGCAACGTTCTGCGGCCTTCATCGCCTTGTTCGTGCTGGCGGCAACTGCGGTGTTCGGCCAGCAGCCACCGGTCTTCACGCCATTCGGTGCGCTCCCGGTTCTCGACAACTATCTCGAAGCGCTCCGCAGGCAAGCCGGTATCCCGGGAATGTCCGCCGCCGTCGTGCGCGACGGCATCGTCATTTGGGAAAAAGGCTACGGGTACCAAAATACTGCCTCCAAAATACCCGCAACGCCCGACACGCCCTACCTCGTTGGCGATCTGAGTGGCACGCTCGCGGCAGTCATGCTGCTCGAGTGCGAGGAACGGCGGCAGTTGTATCTCAACGATCCGATTCGGAAGTACGGCGCGCAGCTACCCGAGGCGAATGTCACGATTGCACAGCTTCTCAGTCATACGACCCCGGGTCTCGAGGAGCCCTTTACCTACAGTTTGGAGCGATACGGGCAACTGACGACCGTGATGGAGCACTGCGGCGAGGCACGGTCATACCGCAAGAGTGTCGCCCTGTTGCTCGACCGCGTCGCCATGCGGGATTCGGTGCCAGGAACCGATCTTTGGCAGTCCGACAGCGTTCTTCGCGAAGGAGAATTCGACGGCGAGGACGTCGATCGTTATCGGCGCGTGCTCGATCGGATGGCACTCCCCTACAAGGTAGATAACCGCCTGCGCGCGGAGCGCAGCGAACTTCCATCGATGGGGATGAGCGCAGCCGGCGGCCTCGTGACCACGGTACGGGATCTTGCCAAGCTCGATGCGGCGCTCGATTCGAACGTGATCCTCGCGCAGGAAACCATCGACAGGGCGTGGAGCCCGGTGAAGCTGGGGGAGTTCGTCGCGCCGATGGGGCTTGGCTGGTTCGTCCAGAACCATCGCGGCGAACGAGTCGTGTGGCACTTCGGCAACGTCGGAAACGCCTATTCGTCGCTCTTGCTGAAACTGCCGGATCAAAAAATTACGTTCATTCTCCTGGCAAACAGCGATGGCCTGAGTGCGTCGTTCCAGCTGCCCGCTGGCAACGTCACCAAATCACTCTTTGCCGCGCTCTTTCTCAGGCTCGTGACGTAGTGCTTGCGCGTTTTCTGACCAATCTTGCAGCCGGAGTCCTTCTCGCGCTCACCTTTCCGTCGGTCGCCGCTGCCGAATGGCACTTCGTACCGACCATAGGCTGGACGTTTCAGGCTGATACGAGTTTTCTCGATCTCGAACAGGCCACGTCGAAGGTTCATTGGACGTTTGGCGGCACCGTCACGCTTGTCGGTTCCGGAATTCTTGGTGTCGAAGGCATGTTTGTCTGGACGCCGGGGTTCTTCACGAACGACGAGATCGCGCTGCCGGATCGAATCGTCACGAAAAGTCATGCCCTCGCCATGATGGGAAACGCGGTGCTGACGACGCCGCGGAACTGGACCGAATACGGGCTCCGTCCGTTTTTGTCTGGTGGGTTTGGAGTGCTCGGTTTCTCCCGCACTGAAGTGAACAACGTCTTCCCGGACAAGCGGAATATGCCCGCCTTCAACATTGGAGGGGGCGCAATCGGATTTCTGTCAAAACGCACGGGTGTTCGCTTCGATCTGCGCTACTACAACAATTTAGGCGAGCCCACCGCGCCCGAAGACAGCTGTCTCGGTCCCTGCCACCTCCGGTACATGACCTTCACGGCTGGGGTCGTCATTCGGCGGTAGCGTCGTCAGCCGCCAGCCGCCCAGAGCCACCGCATTTCGAATCCCGGATCAACGGATCCCGTGCAGGCCGACTGTTCACCGATCACGACACGAATACGACCGAGCCAGTGATCCTGATCAATCGAACGCTTGCGACTCGCATGTTCGGTGGAGTCGATCCAGTGGGACACCGAATCGTCTCAACGGCGATCAACATCGGTCCGCTGGGACGCAACCTCGCCGGACGTGTGCCGTTCAGGATTATTGGAGTTGTCGGCGACGTTCAGCACACACCCCTCGGCCGCGCTCCTGAGCCGGTCATCTATCACACCCATCGTCAGTTCCCATTCCGGCCGATGAATCTCGTCGCCCGTGGCCGCGATCCGCGCACGATCGCAATCGCGCTGAAAAGCGCGCTTCATCGTATCGACCCATCGCTGCCGTTGAGCAGCATTCGAACGATGGACGATCGGGTCCTCGACGCCGCCGCGGCGCCGCGCATGCTGATGTTGGTGCTGATCGCTTTCGCGGCGATCACGGCGATTCTCGCCTCGATTGGTGTTTAGGCCTCGCCTGCGTTCTCTGGCCACGTCCGTCACACTCCACGGCCTCGCCTTGACCGCGACCGGGGTCGTGGTGGGCCTCGTCACCGCGCAACTTGCCGGGACGCTGCTACGGGGCGTGCTCTTTCAGACAAGGACCAGCGATCCTGCAGCGCTGATCGCAGCGGCAGGAATCCTGGTGGTGGCTGCGGTCATTGCATGCGCGGTGCCCGGCTGGCGGGCGGCGCGTGTCGAACCGCTGGAAGGACTTCGCGCTGACTAATCGCCGCCCGGTCCTTTCTTTTCAACGGGCGTATTGAACGATCGTTCGACCGTGTCATTGACGTCGGTCGACACCGGCTGGTCGCGCCAGAGCCATCTCATCATGTCGGGGAAGATTGCGCCGCCCTGCTTCTGTCCGTGACGGCCGATGCCCCAGGTATAGTTCACGTCGTAGCCCTTCTCACTCAACGCTCGCATCAGGCGGACGTTCTGAAGAAACCAGTCGCGCGTTTCGTCGTACTGGCCGTTGCGACCGACGCCACGATTGTCGTTACGGCCGTCCTGGAGAAAGATACGGATCGGCTTCTTGTCGGTCTTTCGAACGAGATCGGCGTAAGCATGACCGCCGCGAAGGTTGGTGAAGCTGCCGACGATGCTGAGGACTTTGCGGAACTCGTTGGGACGCTCCCACGCAACCGTGAAGGCGGCGATGGCACCGGAACTGGCACCGCCGATGCCACGACGTTCCGGATCCTTCGAGATGTTGTACTCCTTGCTGAGCGCCGGGAGCAGTTCGTCGACGATCACACGCGCGTATTTGTCGTCGAGCGTGTTGTACTCAGTCGGACGGTTGGTCGTGCGGTCGCCCCACTCCTGCGGCGTCGGTTCCGGCTGCTCCGGCGTTCGTCCAGGATTGATGAAGACGCCGAGCATGACCGGAATCTCGCGGCGATAGATCAGATTGTCGAACACGTTCGGTGCTCGAACATCACCCTCCATGTTCTTGAACGCCTGGCCATCGTTCAAGATCATCAGGCTCGCCGCTACCGACGGATCGTATTGCACCGGCACGTACACCCAGTAGGTATGCTGCGTTCCCGGATACGCCTGACTCGGCAGCGTATACGGTCCACGCACTTCTCCCTTCGGCACGCCGTCCCGCGGAAACGAGTCAGGGCCGAGTTGATAATGCGCGTCGGTGTTCGGCGGCGGTGGTGTCGTGGGCGTGGTTGGTGGTTGCGCCGGCTGCTGCGCGAACGTGGTCGCGACGGTACCAAAAATGACAGTGGGAAGAATCGTTTTGGTGTTCATCTCGATCCTCACAAAAACTTCTTCAGAAACGCGATGATCTCCTGGCGGCCTTCCGGCGTTTCCTGATGCTCAACGTCGTAGCGCAGGAGCTTCCATCGTTCCGGATGACCGAGCTTTGCGTATACCTGCTGCAGCTCGCGATCGATCACGTCCAGTCCCTCGACCGGCGTCAGCTTATCGCGGAGTCCGGCAAGACCGAGGTGGGCGCGTGGCGCAATGAGCGCGTTGATTTGCGCGGTAGTGAAGTGTTTCAGCAAGCTGGGTACATAGTAGTAGAACCCGTGATACGAGAGCCCCTTTCGCTCCAGCAGCGCCTGGAAATCAGTGAGGCAGTTGATATCGACGGTCACCTTGATCCGTTCGTCCAGCGCACCGAGCCACCAGGCCATCGTGCTGCCCATCGACATCCCAAGCGTTGCGATTCGTTGCGGATCGACTTCCGGCCGCGTCAGAAGATAGTCGAGGGCCCGCAAGTGGTCGTACACCATCATTCCCCACAGCACCTGGCCACGCCACAACATCGCTTTGAACATGTCGGCTTCGCTCGTGTGGCTCCGCTCGCCGAAAATCCACGAGTCGATGCATAAGGCCACATAGCCGAGATTTGTCAGCTCCTTCGCATATGGCGTCGGCTGGAGGTAACTCCGGCCTTCGATGAACTCCTGCTTGCCGATCTTGTAGCCGCCGCCATGAGAGTGGTCGAACAGCACCCCGGGAATTCGTCCAGTGATCGTCTTTGGGCGGGCGAGGTACGCGGGCACCGTCTCGATTCCGTTGAGATCCAGATCCCACGTTTCCAGAATGTATCCATCCCGCTCTTCCTCATTCCGTTTCTTTCCGCTGATCGGCCGCTTGCGGTCCGGAAGATCACCAAGGAGTCCGTACAATTCGCGACGGCGCGCATCAGGGCTCGTATTGGCCGTTGCGGAAGTCTTTTGTTGGGGTGTCATTGGCGAAATCGAAGCAAGGGAAGCGAGACCGGTCAGAGTGAGAACGTCGCGGCGGCGGAGTTGTGTCGGCAGCATACGCGAAATCATATCTGCGTCGGACGTATGATGCTTGCCGGAGGCGAACATGGCTGCGATTGTCGTCATTCTCGTAATCCTCTGGTTTCTGGGCTTCCTCACCAAGCACACGCTCGGCGGGCTGTTGCACATTCTCCTCGTGATTGCCGTGATCTTCCTCCTAATCAATGTGATCCGCGGTCGCGGACTCTAACCGCACACATTCATGCATCTGCAGGAACTGAAGCACTCAATCGTTCAGCTTTCTCTCGATCTGACGAATATCGACGAGGCGATCGACACGGCCGCGATCGGTGTCGACGCGGGCGTCGATTGGCTTGAAGCAGGTACGCCACTCCTGCTGGGCGAAGGTCTGCACGCGGTGGAAACGCTCCACGCGCGATTCCCAAATCATCCAATCGTTGCCGATCTCAAGACGATGGATGGCGGCTACCTGGAGGCCGAGATGATGGCCAAAGCCGGGGCGTCATTCGTGGTCGTGATGGGCCGCGCGCACGAAGCGACTATCCGTCGCGTCGTCGAGGCCGGACGCGACTTTAACATCCGGGTGATGGGCGACAATCTGGGTGCTGAAAACCGCATCGAATCCGCGCGATGGATGGCCAGCCTCGGTGTCGACGTGATCGTGCATCACATCGGTTTCGACGAACGCGCGATGATCCGCGGCTTGAGTCCGCTCGATGAACTGGACGATGTCGTGCGGGCGGTGTCGATCCCTGTTCAAGCGGTCGGCGGACTGTCAATCGATCAGGCCATCGAATGTGCTCGACGCGGCGCTCCGTTTGTCGTTGTCGGCGCGCCGCTGGTCATCGATGGGCAGGCGTTTCGGCCGTCGGACAATCTGCACGACAAGCTCAAGCAGATCTGCGAGGCGGTGCATCGAATCCCTCATCACTAATCACTCATCGTCAATCCCGGATCCTGGAATCCCGGATCCTGGCATCCCGGATCCGGGCATCGCTGAATCCCAAAATCGCGCCGCGATTCGGCGATTCACGGATTCGAGG